>Ga0268281_1000010_pt1 | contig 181899 bp, 169 predicted proteins | sample saktaG_10_FD_190134 | JGI IMG/M metagenome (GOLD analysis project Ga0268281, IMG submission 190134) | Saline water microbial communities from Sakinaw Lake, British Columbia, Canada - sak_2011_5_24_50m | ecosystem: Environmental > Aquatic > Non-marine Saline and Alkaline > Saline ...
TTGTAAAGCCCTGAGCCGCGGAAGAATTGTTTTAGCTAATCGTTATGTTGCCTCTAATATGGGGCATCAGGGGGCTAAAATCTTGACTTCCGCCAAGAAGAAAGACTTTTTTAAATGGGTTTATGATTTAGAATACAATATTTTAGGCATTCCCAGACCAGACCTTAATATTTTTTTACATGTACCGGCGCAAATTGCCTATCATTTAATTTGGAAAAAGGAAAAAAGAAAATATTTGCATGGCAAAAAGAGAGATGTCCATGAGAAGGATTTGCGACATTTATATGAAGCTGAGAAATCATATTTGACAGCCCTAAAACTGTTTCCACGAGATTTTAAAATGATTAACTGCGTCAATGTCGACAAATTATTGACCATTGAAGAAATCGCCTTAAAAATTTGGACTATTGTTCAAAAATATTTGTGACGCGCGAGAATCGCTAATCGTACTAATTTTACCCGCCTGCCAAAGCCGCCCCATGGATATAAAGATTTAAAAATAAAGTTATTCCTTTGCCTTCTGTCCATAATTAACTCAATGGAGGCAATAGGCGGGCAGGTCACGAATGACTACTAATTTTTATTCGTATGATTGGCGAGCGAGCGAGTCTGCGAACGAGCTAAATTAGTAGTAATTAGTATATGCTTGTATGAAAAAATCAGATTTATTATTTACAGCCGCCCTGGTGCCGATTGATTATTTGATGCTTGTTTTAGCTGGACTAACAGCTTATTTTTTACGATTTAACGCCTTAGCGCAATTGCGGCCGATTATTTTTGATTTACCTTTTTGGTATTATTTTAGAATTATTTTAGTGGTGGCGGCAATCTGTATATTGTTTTTAGCCCTTAATGGCCTTTATCGTCCCGGCCGACAGAGATTTAGCCGCGAGTTTATCGGGATTTTTTATGGCTTAACCGTGGCGATTATGTTGATAGTTCTGTTTGTATTTTTCCAGCGCACCCTTTTTTCATCCAGGTTTATTATTCTGGCTGGCTGGTTGATTGCTATTATTTTTGTGGCCTTGGGAAGGATTTTGATTCATTTCATTCATTTACAAACATTTAAAAGCGGTCGCGGGCTAGATAATGTTGTAGTGATCGGTAGCAGTAATTTATCGCAAGAATTAGTGAATCATATTAAAAACGATCTGGGGTTGGGTTATAAGGTGGCCGAGCACGCCACGTCTGTGAAGGATTTTATGGATAAGTGGGAAAATCGGACTACCGAAATTAAGGCAGTTGTTCAGGGCGATGTTAATTTATCCAACGAAGAGGTGCATGCTCTGGTTGATTTTTGTACTGAGCATCAAATAGTATTCAAGTATGTCGTTGATTCTTATGGCGCCCTTTTGACCAATATTAAAAACGAAACTCTGGCAGGTATTCCCTTGGTAGAAATTTGTCGCACGGCATTGGACGGGTGGGGGAGAATTATTAAAAGATTTTTTGATTTTTTAATTTCTTTACTATTGCTAATAATTTTAAGTCCACTATTTTTAATAGTAGCCATAGTTATTAAATTAGATTCGCCGGGAACCGTTTTTGTGAAGTTAAATCGAGTAGGACAAAAAAACATAACCTTCGGTTTGTATAAATTTCGTTCCATGGTAAAGGACGCTCACCAGTTGAAAGTTAAATTAATGCAATATAACGAACGCAAGGGCCCTTTGTTTAAAATGGCCGACGATCCGCGCATTACCAGATTTGGTCGATTTATCCGTCACTCTAGCATTGATGAACTTCCTCAATTATTTAATGTTTTAAAAGGAAAAATGAGTTTAGTGGGACCTCGACCGCATGAACCAGAAGAAGTGGCGCGCTATGATCGACATCAGAAGCAATTATTAACCATTAAACCCGGTATTACCGGTTTAGCCCAGATCTCTGGTCGTTCGGACTTACCCTTTGACGAAGAGGCAAAATTAGATATTTATTATATGGAAAATTGGTTTTTAAGTTTTGATTTACAAATTTTAATTAAAACAATCCCCGTGGTTTTGGGGAGGAGAAACGCTAAATAACCTATTTGTTTCTCCACCAGAAAGCCTCGCCGTTTGCGGCAAGGATAGATGGTGGCTAAGAAACAAATAACCCCGCACCAATCTGCAAGAATAAATAATTATTAAGAATAAATTAGCCGCATCCCGCCAGGGCGGGAGGAGGCGATGTAGCGGCCGAGAGTTAAACTTTAAGAAAATATCTGTCGAGATTTGGTGCTGGGGTAATAAAATAAGACACCTCGCCGTTTGCGGCGTGGTTACAATAGATTTTTATGGATTTACAACCAGTCATTGGTCTAGAGATTCATTTACAGCTTAAAACAAAGAGCAAGATGTTTTGTAATTGTAAGAATGAATGGCTGGATGCCAGTCCGGATGTTAATATTTGTCCAATTTGTTTGGGCCACCCCGGAGTTTTACCAGCTATTAATCAACAGCCGATTGCCATGGCCCTAGAGCTGGGCTTGGCTCTGGGCGGACAAGTAAATAATTTATCTAAATTTGATCGCAAAAATTATTTTTATCCAGACTTACCCAAGGGTTATCAAATTACTCAATATGCGCTGCCGATCGTTCAAAACGCCAAACTAAAAATAGCTAATAGTATAATTCGTCTCAGAAGAATTCACTTAGAAGAAGATACGGCCAAATTAATTCATACGCCGGACCATAAGTGGAGTTTATTAGATTTTAACCGTGCCGGTATTCCGCTGTTGGAGATTGTTACTGAACCAGACTTCTCTTCGCCCGAAGAAGCTAAATTATTTTTACGCGAATTGCAATTAATTGCGCGCTATCTAGACATCTCTTGGGCTGACATGGAGAAAGGTCAAATGCGCTGCGATACAAACATTTCACTAAGGCCCATAGGCGATACGAAATTTTATTCTAAGGCAGAAATTAAAAATTTAAATTCATTTCGCGCCGTAGAAGATTCTCTAAAATACGAAATTGATCGTCAGAAACAATTGTGGGAGAGCGGTCATTCTTTGGGCGTTGACACAACCTATGGCTGGGATGAACATCAGCGTATTACCGTTGAACAAAGGACCAAGGAGGGCGACGTTGACTATCGTTATTTTCCCGAACCAGATTTGCCGCCAGTATCTTTGCAGGAGTTTAATTTAGAAGAAATGAAGAGTAATTTAGTAGAGCTGCCCCAGGCGCGGCGGCAAAGATTTATAGAAATGTATGGTTTTAGCGAGGTAGAGGCGAGGATTTTAACCGACGACCCTATTTTGGCTCATTTTGTCGAGAAAACCCTCAGCGAACTAAAGGCCTGGCTTTTGTCCATAGAGCAAGTTGAGGGTTCGGAACGGGAAATTTGGCAAAATCATAAAGAAAAATTTGTCCGGCTGGTGGCCAACTGGCTGATTCATCGGTTAATACATCTAATAGATAAACATAAAATAGAGAGCGGAAAATTAAGAATTACTCCTGAAAATTTTTCTGAGTTTATTATTTTGATTTATGAGGGCAAAATTTCCAGCACCTTGGCCCAGCAATTATTAGAAAAAATGTTTGTTAGCGGTCTAGACGTAGACAGAGCCATGAGTGATGGACAAATAACTCAGATTGACGATGTTAAAAAATTAGAAAAGATTATTGAGAAGATTATTAAAAATAATGTTAAGGTGGTTAGTGATTACAAGAAAGGAAAAATTAACGCCATGGCCTTTTTAATTGGATTGATTATGAAAGAAACCAAGGGTAGAGCCAACGTAGATGCGGTAAAAAATATTTTGAAAGATAAGTTACATTAGACATAATTTTAATACAAAAAGACGTATCAATTTGATACGTCTTTTTGTATTAAAAAACAGTTTTTAGCGCTCTTCATTTTTAATGAATTTTTTAATGATTCTTTGGGCTCGGGCGATATTATTGGGGCTTATCCACTTAATGTTTTTATCTCGCTTAAACCAAGTCAGTTGTCGTTTGGCGTAATGCCGAGTATCTTTTTTTATTAATTCAATGGCCTCGGATAAGGTAATTTTATTCTCCGTCGCCGAATACTCCGCAGTTCGCTGCGGAGATGCAGGCGCGGAGAATCCTCCGAAGCCCCGCCTACCGGCAGGCAGGCTTGGGCGAAGGAGGGCTGGGGGCTTCGGAGGATTTCGCTTGATCCCGCGCAGATTACTGCGCGGCGCTTCATTTTTTATATATAAAATAATTTGTCGATAACCCAGACCGCTCATGGAGGGAAGGTTGATGGAGTATTTTTTATTTAATTTTTTCACTTCTTGAACCAGGCCGTCTTTTATCATTTTTTCAACCCGGCGATTGATTTGCAGATATAATTGTTGGCGGGGTAGATTAATTCCAATTTGTAATATTTTAAAGGGTGATTTTAATTTTTTTCTAGACCCGGAAAACGGCCGGCCGGTTTTTAGGCAAATCTCTAGGGCGCGGATAATTCGGCGCGGATTTCGGGGATCAATAAATTTTTTAGCTCCAGGATCTAGTTTAATTAGTTTGGCATAAAGTTTTTTAAGACCATATTTTTTTGAATAGGTCTCTAATTTTTTCCGCAACTTTATATCAGGCGCCACCTTAGGTATGTCTAAATTGTGAACAATGGCAGAAATATAAAGTCCAGTACCGCCAACTAAAAAAGGAATCTTGCCGCGAGATTGAATATCTTTAATAATTTTTAATGCCTGCTCCTTAAATTCAGCTACGGTAAAATTTTCATCAGGCCTTTTAATATCAATCAAATAGTGCGCGATGTCATTAATTGTAATTCGTGGAAATTCGTGATTTATTTGTGAACATTCGTGATGTCGCAAGCGTTCTTGATTTATTCGTGAAAATTCGCGAGAACCCGGTTTCGCTGTTCCAATGTCCATCTGTTGATAAATTGTCCGGCTATCAGCGCAGATAATTTCACCATAGAACTGTTTAGCTAATTTTATAGCAAAATCGGTTTTTCCCGCGGCAGTAGGGCCCAAAACGACAATTAAAATATTATTGTCCTTCGTCGCCGAATACTCCGCAGTTCGCTGCGGAGATGCAGGCGCGGAGAACCCTTTGAATCCGCCAGCTGGCGGAGAAGGGAGGGTTGGGGGACTTGGAGGATTTCGCTTGATCCCGCGCAGATTACTGCGCGGCGCTTCATTTTTAGGGTTGTTTTTGATGGACATATTTTGTGGTTCTATTATAATATCTAGTATATGGATGTACAGGCAATTAAAAGCTTTTTGCTGCAGCTCACCACAAGCAATCTTTTGTGGTTTATGTTGATTAGTTTGCTTTTGTGCGTGGCCTGGATTTTTTTATGCTTGAGACTAGATCGAGAATCACCAGAACCGCCCAAACAAATCATTAGAATATTTTTTTGGGGCGGGCTGATGGTTTTTCCTGCGTTGCTTATAACCGGGCCAATTAGTAGTTTTATTAATCAATTATCCTGGCTGAGCGGAGTTTTAAGAATTATTATTTTATCTTTTCTAGTGGACGGTCTTATTGAAGAATCTATTAAATTCTGCATTTTATCAGAAAAAGTTTATAAAGAAAGGTCTTTCGATGAACCGCGGGATGGACTAATCTATGGTATGATTATTGGCATCGGTTTTTCTTTATTAGAGAATTTTTTCTTCGGCTTAACATTAATAGGCGTGCCTGGTGGATTATTAATAATAGCGGCGCGAGGCATTATCACAACATTTATGCATTTGTTGGCTGGCGGAATTATTGGTTATCATTTTGGTTTGGCTAAATTTAAAGCGCATGGTCAGGCCTCAAAGAAAGAAAGATCGTGGTTAATTGTTCGCGGCTTAATTTTTGCCATTTCATTCCATGGTTTGTATAACTTGGTAATTAGATTTAGTTATGCCTGGTTAATGATTCCTTTGTCCATATTTTTAATCGGCGTTTATGTTTATATTATCATCGGACTACGTCGCACCCAGGTTTTGTTCAATAACCACACCCTCTAAACAAAAGTCCCTAATTTTATTGATTTTTGTTTTAATTATATCGCCGACTTGATACTCGGGCGATTTTTTGATTTTAACCGTTTTAAAGGTTCTCGTCTTGCCGTAATAGTAATTTTCATCTTGGCCATCAATCAAAACCTCAACTATTTTATTAAGATATTTTTTGTTATTTTTTAAGGCTGATTTTTTTAATATTTCGTTTAATAAATTACGTCGTTGTCTTTTTTCTTTGAGGGGTATATTATCTTTTAGTTTTTCTGCCACGGTGCCAGGGCGAGAAGAGTATTCGGCCAGATAGGCCATATCAAAATTAATTTCTTTCATTAATTTAGCAGTATTATTAAATTGTTTTGTGGTCTCACCGGGGAAACCGACAATAATATCAGTAGAAATAGCTATTCCTGGTATAACTCGTCTGATTTTTTTTATCAAATTTTTATAGTGGACGACGGTGTAGCGTCGATTCATGGCTTGCAAAATTTGATCATCGCCAGACTGAACGGGTAAATGCAGGTATTCACAACATTTTTTACTATTAGCCATGACTTTAATTAATTCATTAGAAAGATCCTTTGGGTGCGAAGTGATAAATCTTAGCCAAAAATTACCAGGTAGATCATTGACCATTCTTAATAATTTCGCAAAGTTGATGTTTCGCGAATTTACACTAATTTCTCCACCAATTTCACGAATATTCGTGCTTATTCGTGAGTCATTCGTGCCCATTCGTGACTGGTAAGAGTTGACGTTTTGTCCCAATAAAGTTATTTCTTGATAACCCTTTTTAACTAAACATTTAACTTCATTAATGATTTCTTCGGCTGGACGGTGCTTTTCCGGGCCACGGACATAGGGGACTACGCAATAGCTGCAATAGTTATTACAGCCCGTGGAGACGGGTACATAGGCTTGGAATGGCGATTCATACTTAGGAACGATAGAAAGATATTCTCCCGAGAGTTGCTTCTGGCCTTTTAGTAGTGCTGGTAATTTATTCAGCTCTTTGATATCTAAAATAAAGTCAAAAGCCTTTTGGAGCTTTTTTTGATCTGATTTTAAGACGCAGCCGGTCAAAACAGTGGTTAGTTCTCTGGTTTTTTTAATTTTATTCCAAATTTTTACGCGACCATAAATTCGATCAATGGCTGATTGACGGACCGAGCAGGCGACGACAGCCACTAAATCAGCCGATTGTTCTGAACCTGTTGGTTTATATCCCAAACCATCCAAAACAGCAGCTAGGCGTTCGGAATCAGACCTATTCATTTGACAACCAAATGTAATGATGTGGTACTTCATATAATATTAAAGATTTGCTTGTCCCGCGAATCCCGCTCCGCGGGATTTTTACGGGATTCATTCCTGCCCCGTTGTCCGACGAAGCCGGATTTTACGGGGTGGCAGCCAAACGTGACAATATAGTACTTCATAGTTTATATATTTTAACATTGTTTTATATAAAAATAAAGAGACGCTATATATTGCAACTCTTTATTTAAAATTTTAAATTATTTCTTATTCTTAATCTCTTTTATAATTTTGGCAATAAATTTCTTTTTGGTCATTGTTTGCCAAAAATTTTCGATTCATCTTAACGAAGCGTTAAATTTTTGAGCATCCCGTGATTGCGCGGCAATTTTTACGGGATTACTTCATTTTTTGTTTTTAACGTCATCAAGAATCTTTTTAATGAATACCTTCTTTGTCATACTTTTAACGACATTACCACGCATTCTGACGCTCAGGTTTCTTCCCGCCTTTTCTTTGTCGCCAATAACTAAAATATAGGGAATTTTGTTTTTTTCAGCCTTGCGTATTTTATAACCCACGGTTTCATTAATATCATCTATTTCGGTTCTTAAATCCAATTCGTCAAACTCTTTTTTTATTTTTCGGCAAGTGGCGCTATGATTTTTGCCCACGGGGATCAACTCAATTTGAACAGGGGAGAGCCAGACTGGAAAAGCGCCGGCGCAATTTTCAATTAAAGTGGCCACAAATCTCTCCATGGCGCCCAGAAGAGTGCGATGAAGCATAATTGGCGTCTTCTCTTTGCCGTCTTTATCAATATAGGTCATTTGAAACCGAGTTGGTTCATTCATATCTAATTGAATTGTGGTGCCTTGCCATTCACGGCCCATGGCGTCAACCGCCTTAAGATCAATGGCCGGGCCATAAAACTTGGCGCCGCCAATGTCTTTTTGAAATTTTATTTTTCTTTCGATTAATATTTTTTCCAAAATTTTCTCGGTGAATTGCCAAATTTTTTCATTTTTAATATATTTATCAGTTATTTTGAGATCGCGAACGGACAAATAAACATTCAATTTATCAAAACCAAAGGTCTTATTAATATCTAAGGCGAAATCCAGAATGCCATTGATTTCATCCATAAATTGATCTTCACGACAAATAATATGAGCATCATCTTGGGTAAAACCACGGACGCGTAACATGCCATGCAGAACTCCGGACTTTTCGGAACGATAAACACTGCCCAATTCAGCATAGCGAATCGGTAAATCTCGGTAACTTCGTAGTTGTGATTTATAAATTCGGATGTGAAATGGACAATTCATGGGCTTGATATAGTATTTTGTTTTTTCTTTGGCATCTTTTTCTGCCATTGACATCGGCGGATACATTCCTTCTTGAAAGGTTTCCAGATGACCCGAGGTTTCCCAGAGATTACTAAGACCAATATGCGGAGTATAAACATATTGATAGCCGCGTTTGCGATGTTCTTTGCGCCAGTATGATTCAATTTCTTCGCGGACAATGGATAATTTTGGATGCCACAGCACCAGCCCTGGTCCGACATAGTCATCAATACTAAACAGATCCAAATCTTTGCCGATGCGGCGGTGATCTCTTTTCTCGGCTTCCTCCAATAATTTTAAATAATCATCAAGCTCTTTTTGAGTGGCAAAGGCCACGCCATAAATTCGTTGGAGCATTTTATTTTTTTCATTGCCGCGCCAATAAGCGCCGGCAATTTTAGTTAGTTTAAAGGCGCCGAGAGATTGAGCGGAATTTATATGCGGTCCGCGGCAGAGATCAATAAATTTTCCAGTTTGATAAATATTGATTAAGGTGTTTTTATCTACGACCTCTTCGTGTTCTTTGTCTTCGTTTAATTTTGTGGTGCCGTGCTTTTTAATATCGTCTAATAATTCTATTTTATAATTTTGGTTTATTTTTTTAAACATTTCTATGGCCTCATCAATAGACATTTCTTTTCTTTCAAATTTAACACCGTGCTTTATTAATTGACGCATCTTTTGTTCAATCTTGGGTAGATCCTCGGGCGTTAGAGTACGAGGCCCGCCCATTGGCGAGGCAGGCAAATCAAAATCATAATAAAAACCATTTTCAATCACTGGACCAATACCGAACTTGGCCTCAGGGAATAATTCTAAAACCGCGGCCGCCAATAAGTGGCTGGTAGAGTGCCGAATAATTTCAATGTCGTTCTTAATGGCCATATTTAAATAACTTTTAAATTAATTTTGTTTTCATTGTTTGGAGACTTCTTTATAAAGAAAGGCGAGAAAGTAATTTTATATTTATCAACACCATCAATATTTTGGAGATAATCTTTAATTTCGTCTTTAGTTTTATTAATAAAATATACTCTGGCCAATAAATTATTGTTTTCGCTTAAAATCGTTTCCCCGGCAATATACATTTCTATAGTAGCGGTTTCATTATCAGAATTAGTGGATTTTAAACTATAGGCGAAAGATGACTGGTCAATGCTGGCCAGCTTTTGATCGGCAGGAATTTTTTTTGTTAGTTGCACGTTAATTTTTTTTAATAAATCTTCTTCTTTTATCAAGACAGCGGTAAATTTAATGGTCAGGGCAATAGTAAAATTTTCTTTTTCGTCATTAGCCTTGGCATCAACGGTAGACTGAGTAATGTCCGAACGAAGCGCCGTCTTAAGGCCTTGGTCATTATTTTGTTTTTCTAGGTTACTTAATGCCTGCTTTTGTAGGTCGTTTCTAAGTTGAGTGATCGCGTCATCAATATCTTTCTGGGTGACTAAGCCAATCTTTTTAAATCCGCCAGTCATTGGTTCGCTGCTTTGGGCATAAACATTTTTCTGTAATATAGCTGATAGGCCGGGAATAGTAAAAGTAGTAGTCGGTATGTCATAATCGGCTCCAACCTTATCGGCCTTAACTTTGGCCACCACTTTTTGATTAGCTGGGACAATTGTTTGTTGAGTTAACCTGAATAATTTGTTATCCGCCGAAAGCAGTCGCGTGGGCGCCACCAATTTTAGATTTTGTGAAGAATTATTAATAATCGTTACTTCGCCTGTGGCAAAATCATCCATGGTGGCGATAGTTTTGGGCGCAAAGGTTTGATTGCCACTGAGTGTTTGCTCTAAAATTTTAGCCGAAACGGTTTCGGTGATATTAATTTCGGTTTTGGTTCTTTGAGAATAAACAATAATATTTGCTTGATATGATCCTTGCAGTAAGCCATAAATGGTTAATAGCAGGGCAATGATAGTGAAAATAGCAAATAGGTAGCCTATTTTTTTATGTGGAGCAATAAAGAGAGTGGTCATGGTAAATTACAAAATAAAATATAAAAAATAAAAAACACAAAGAGATTAAATTACAAGCACAAAATTATCCCGAAAAACAATGAATGAAATGAATATGTTTTTCGTAGATCCACGAGAATGTAATTTGGCTAAGGCCAAAACATTCTCGGGACAAGCTCCAATCCGCCAGCTGGCGGGCAGGTATTTTTCGCAAATTCGCATTATGGCTTCCGCGAAAGTCGGCGACAACCCGTCATATATAAATTTTATCAAATTAATAATCATTTGGCAATAGCCCGTCACGAATCGCTTTAAAAGCGGTGGGAATATTCTCTGACGTAAGTTCGTGAGCAATATCTACAATAATTTTAGGCACACCATCTTTGTCGGTTAAGTGACCGCCGATTAAGACGGTTTTATTTTCCCTCCATAAATCAGACAGAAATTGCATTATTTTGGGAAAGACAATTGCCTCCATTGAGCCAGACTCATCTTCTAATTTTATGAACAACATTGTTTGTTTATTGGCAGTAATGAACTTCTTAATTTTAGTGATTATTCCGGCGATCGCTATGTGGCGTTGGGCAGCCGTGGCGCTGTTTTTAGTTAAAGAAACTATGGGGACAGTCCATTTTTCTATTTTTGGCCTTAAGGCCTTTAGGGGGTGGCCAGAAATAAATAATCCTAATAATTCTTTTTCCCAGAATAATCTTTGTTGCGAATCGGCTGGACGAGCATCAACTAAATTTAATTTACTCATACTTGAATGATCGCCGGCCAATAAAGAGCTAAACAAATTAGTTTGTCCATTTTTATGATCTTGCTGAATTTTTTTGTTAAACTCTAATAAAACGTCTAGGTTGGTAAGCAATTTGTTTCGTTCACTAAAATTATCTAAGGCGCCGCATTTAATTAGACTTTCTAACGACTTTTTATTTAAATCTTTGGTTTTTAGCCGCATTAAAAAATCTTCCAAACCCTGATAAGGGCCATTTTCTTTCTTCTCATTAATGGTTTCTTTCACAATACCTTCACCAACGTTTTTAATCGCCAATAAGCCAAATCTGATTTTTTTGGAGCTGACCACGGTAAAATTTTCCAGGCTTTCATTAACGTCTGGTGATAAAACTTCCAGGTTCATTTTTCGGCACTCTTCAACCTCAATGGCGATGCGATCACTGTCTCCCTGGTCAGCGGTGAGAAGGGCTGCCATGAATTCAGTCGGGTAATTAGCCTTGAGATAGGCGGTTTGGTAAGCAATAATGGCATAACAAGTAGCATGAGATTTATTAAAACCGTAGCCGGCAAAAGGTTCAATAAATTGCCAAACCTTCTCGGCAATGTTTTTGTCAATCTGGTTTTTAGCGCAACCATTAATAAATTTAGTTTTTTGTTTTTGTAAAAGCTTGGCGATTTTTTTACCAACGGCCTTTCGTAAGACATCGGCCTCAGACAAGGTAAATCCCGCCAGCGCACGTACGATTTCCAATAACTGTTCTTGATAGACCGCTACGCCATAGGTTTTTTCTAAAATCGGTTTTAGTTTCGGGTGTAGATACGTAGGTTGTTTAAGACCATGTTTGCCGGCGATATAGTCGGGGATTAATTCCATCGGTCCGGGTCGATATAGGGCGATCATGGCAATGATATCTTCTAATTGCGTTGGTTTTAATTGTTTGAGATAACGCCGCATGCCGCCGCTTTCTAGTTGGAATACGCCGACCGTTAAAGCGGACTGGAATAGTTTAAAAGTTTTTTGATCATCAAGGGGCAGGTGGTCTAAGTCAATTTCTTTTTTATAAATTGTTTTGATAATATTTAGGGCAGTTTCAATCAGAGTTAAATTTTTTAATCCCAAAAAGTCCATTTTTAATAATCCCAAATCTTCGACAGAATGCATTTCATATTGAGTGATGATTGTTTTTTCTGTGCCCGAAACATCATATTGAGTGGGTAGATATTGATCCAATGGTTCGGGTGTGATAACGACACCACAGGCGTGTTTAGAGGCATGACGCGCTACTCCTTCTAATTTTTTGGCGGCGTCAATAATTTTTTTGACATCTTGATTGGTATTATAAAAATTTTTTAATTCTTGTACTTTATCTAGGGCCTCCGATAGTTTCATATTCATGGGAATCATTTTTGCCAATTGATCGCAAAGGCTATAAGGAAATTCTAAAACTCTGCCGACATCGCGAATTGCCGCCCTAGCCGCCATGGTTCCGAAGGTTATAATTTGCGCCACATGATCGCGGCCGTATTTATTTTCTACGTAGAGCATAACTTCATCGCGACGGATGTCGGCAAAATCTAAATCAATATCTGGCATAGAGATCCGGTCGGGATTTAAAAATCTTTCAAAAACTAAACCATATTCTAAGGGGTCTACGTTGGTAATATTAAGAAGGTAAGAGACGATAGAGCCAGCCGCTGAACCCCGTCCGGGTCCTACGATAATGCCATTATTCTTGGACCAATTTACGAAATCTTGGACAATTAGGAAATAAGAGGCAAAACCAGTTTTGGCGATCACGCTTAATTCATATTTAAGTCTATTTTGCACCTCTTCATTATAATCAGGGTAACGATAGGGAAGTCCTTTTTCACAGAGTTGGCGAAGATAATCATTGGCCGTTTGGCCATCAGGAAGGGCAAAATAAGGTAATTTAATTTTACCTAATTCAATCTCTAGGTTGCACATTTGAGCAATTTTTTCCGTATTGGCTATGACTTCGGGATGATCCTTAAAGGCTTCGGCCATAGCCTCGGGAGAGCGGAAAGAATAATCGTCGCCCAGCATGTAAAGCCCAGTATTAACCTCTGACTTTTTTCTTTTAGTTTGTAGGCACAGCAAGATATCTTGAATTTCAGCGTCTTCAGGGTTAATATAATGAATGTCGTTGGTCGCGACAACCGGAACATGGAACTTTTGACTTAACTCAAATATTTTTTTATTCACCACGGCCTGTTCTGGTTCTCCGGGATGATGTTGGACTTCAAAATAAAAGTTTTCCGATCCAAAAATATCTTGATACTCCAAAATAGTTTTTTCTAATTGAGTTGATTGATTGTTCAAAATTAATTTTGGAATCTCGCCGCCCAAACAAGCAGTCAAGGCGATTAACCCATCAGAATATTGTTTGAGCGCCTCTTTATCAACGCGAGGTTTATAATAAAAGCCCTCAAGGTGGCTGATAGTGGTAAGTTTAATTAAATTTTTATATCCAATTTGATTTTTAGCGATCAAAACAAGATGATATGGCCGCTCGTCAACTCTAGCTCTTTTATTATGACGGCCATTTGGGGCGAGATAAACTTCAACGCCAATAATTGGTTTTATTCCAGCTGCTTTGGCTTTTTGAAAAAATTCAATCACACCATACATTACGCCATGGTCAGTAATGGCCAGCGAATGCATTTTATATTTTTTTGCTTCCGCTAGCAGATCTTCAATTTTTGCCATTCCATCTAATAATGAATAATGAGAATGGACATGAAGGTGAATAAATCCCGTAGATTCCAACCCTAAAGGACGAGGGTTTTCTTTATTAGATTTTAAATTTTCCTTATCTCCAATCTGGGGACCGGAGTTTTTGGGACTGTATGGGGTAAACATAATTAAACTGAAGCAATTTTTAGAATTTTTTAAAAATAAAGGGTATCAAACCTCGGGGCAAGCCCTGAACCCCTATTACGCAGCCCGCCTCGCGTCGACGCGCGGCGGGGTATTAAACCCCCACGCCAAAATTTTTGGCGTGTAGGGGCAAAACCCTTTGTTTCGTCTTCGCTCGGAGAAAATGTAAAATTAAGATTTTCCATTTTGCTCCTCGCTCGACAAAATAAGCCAGTCGAGGCACAAGCTCTTTATTTCTTTTTGTTATGATCTTGTCTCTTCTCTCTAACAAAATCGGTTACCTCTTGAATGCCCCGACTAATTAATCCTATAAAAGTTGAAATTTTAATTTTTTCTTTTAAATCTTCAATAATTTTATTAACGTGATTTGCCGTTCCTGATATTTTTTTGAGAATTACCAGCCAGTAAATCAAGATAATACAAATAAAAACAGCCACTATAATGATGGCCGAACTAACCGTGTAATAGAATAGATTTTGTGCGAACATAGAATTGTGGTTTAATAATTAAATTAATGGACCTATTGTATTTTAACATACGTGAAGTATTACACAACCCCCTTGCTGTTAATATTATTTATGTTAAGATGAAATTATGGCTGATTTTAACCAAAATTTAACCCTCAAAGAGGTTCGTTTTGCGGAGTGGTGGCGAAATAAGTTACCATTATTCAAAAAAATCGTCACGTATTTTTTAATATTGATTAATGTTGTGGTTTGGGGGATATTTGTTGATCGATTAGTTCTTTATATTATTTATACCCCCAACCACCAGCAGACGATTAAGGGTTTGACCACCGATTTAATTGATTATCAGTCTTATAATCGGCTAATGCAGCCAAATATTCCGGTAGTGAAGAATGTTTATGTCGTTAATCTGGGAACAGGCGAACGCGATCCGCAGAAGAAAGATTATACTTTGGTGGCCGAAGTAGAAAATAATAATCAGCAGTGGGCAGTGTCTTCTTTGGTGGGACAATTTGATTTAGCTGGACAGCTGATCGAGGTTAATGGATTTTTAATGCCCCAGCAAAAAAAATATTTTTTTGTCTTGCGACAGCCAAGCGCACAATCTGTCTCTACGACTAGCCTTGCCATTAAAAATATAGCTTGGCGGCGAATTAGACCGGAAGAACGCAGTCGCCTGAGTCTAATGAATCAATTATCTTTTGAGAAGACTAATTTTATTCCTGCTGCTATTTTAAATGATAAACCGACGCCATCGCAAGTTGAGTTTAATGCCATTAACCAGTCTGCTTATAATTTTTGGCAAGTTAATGTTCAGGTTGTTTTATATCAGGGCGGGAGAGTGGTTGATGTTTATGTTTTTCCCATTGAAAATTGGATGGCTGGTCAGAGCAGGGTCATAACATTTAATTTAACCCGTAACATTAATTTTGTAAGTCAGATTATTGTAGTTCCGGATATTAATTTATTTGATGATAGTATTTTTATTAAACCATAGCTAGCCAAATCATGGCCGTATCAATTTGGCAAAAGAATAAAACATTTGATTGGGGATTATTAATCCTTGTTTTTCTTTTAGTCGCCTTTGGGCTAATTATACAATATGATTTATCTTTTAAATTAAATTTAAGTTTTTTTGCCTCTGCTTTTGGGCGACAACTAATATTTAGTTTAATCGGATTTGTTTTAATTTTTGTATTTAGTCGTTTTGATTTTCGCTTATTTCGATCAATCAGTTACGTTTTATATGGAGTGTCTTTATTTGCCCTGGTAGTAGTATTAATTTTTGGCAAAACCTTTCATGGGGTTCGGGGCTGGTTATCGTTTGGATTTTTTAATTTTCAATTAGTTGAATTAGCTAAATTAACTTCTATTATTGCGTTAGCCTCTTTTTGGCAGAAAACTGTTCGCCCGTTGCCATTTAGCAGGATAATATTAAGTCTTATTTTCGTTATTCCGCCAATGATATTGGTTATTTTACAGCCCGACGTTGGTTCGTCCCTGGTTTTATTTTTAACCTGGCTAGGAATCATTCTCTTAATAGATAATAACTGGAAGTATGTGACGATCATTTTGGTGACGATGGTTTTATTGGTGATATTAGTTTATTGTTTTGGCCTTCATGCTTATCAGCGAGACCGAATCACCACCTATTTGAATCCCGATCTAGATCCATTGGGCAAGGGATATCAAATCGCTCAATCGAAATTGGCCATCGGGTCTGGTGGAATTTTTGGTCGAGGACTGTCGTTAACCACCCACAGTTCATTCGGTTCCTTGCCGGCCGTGCAAACAGATTTTATTTTTGCCGCCATCGCAGAGCGCGCCGGGCTTTTAGGCTGTTTAATAATTTTTACTTTATTTTTTTTAATTTTTAGTCGGTTCATTAAATTAATTCAAAAAATTTACGATAATTTTGCCTTGATTCTAATGGTCGGAATATTAATTAATTTTTTTATTCACTTTATTTTAAACGTCGGAATGAATTTGGGCTTTGTGCCGATTATTGGCATCTCATTGCCATTTTTGAGTTATGGGGGAAGCTATTTGTTGATCAGTTTTATTTTTATCGGTTTAATTGAAAGCGTTAACGTTCATCGTTTATTTATCAATCAAGAGAAAGATATTATTTAGGGATTATTATTTAGGGATAATGAAATTGACCGTTAAATCATGTTAAGGCTTTTTGGCCATGGGGGGACAGTCCCCTTTATTCGAGGTCATCATTCATAAATCCAAATGCCAAAGCTCTCCGCCTCAACTATTTTTCTAAATTATTGTATCGGCGGATCCGCCTTGAGCGGAAAACATCAATTCAATGTCAAATGCATAAATATCAAATTATTAGCTCCAATAATTCTATTTTTATGGCTTTGTCATTTGGATTTTGGATTTGATTTGACATTTGTTATTTTGATTTTGAAATTATTTGTCGCCTCTTTTTGGGGAACGTCCCATGGGTGGCTATGACATTGATCGTTAAGTCATTGACATCTTTTAATATTTATTTTATAATTCTATCACTAATTAATAACCAATATTGAATATGACATTATCATTAAACGTAAAATCCAGAGCAGTAACCGGTGGCAAAGTTAATAGCTTAAGATATAAGGGCCAGATTCCGGCCGTAGTTTATGGTCATGGTTTAAAAAATCAAAATCTCACCGTGGCGGCCGTTGAATTTAATAAAATTTTTAAAGAAGCGGGCGAGAGCAGTTTAATAGACTTAAAAATTGATGACAAAAAATCTATTCAGGTTTTAATTCATGACTTACAATATGCTCCAGTTAAGCACACCATTAGGCATATTGATTTTTATCAAGTAAACGCGACCGAGAAAATTACCGCCGAAGTAAAATTAAAATTCATCGGAGAATCTTCGGCCGTTAAAGAACGGGGCGGTGTTTTAGTTACTCCATTGACCAAGGTTAAAATAGAATGTTTACCCAAGGATTTAATCCATGAATTAGAAGTGGATACTTCTTCTCTAAAAACATTTGATGACGCGGTGAGAATTAAAGATTTAATTATACCGGCAGGAATAAAGGTTTTGGCCGCAGCAGATCAGGCGGTGGTCTTAGTAGAGGCGCCGCGAAGCGAAGAAGAAATTCAGAAACTTGAAGAAAAGCCAGAAGAAAAAGTTGGCGAAGTGAAGACAGTAAAAGAAGGCGTCGTTAAAGAGGCAGAGTCAAAGGATGGTGGCCCAGATACAACCTCGCCAGTCAAATCAACCAGCAAGGGCAAATAATTCTACGTGATGATATTTATTGGTCCACAAAATAGATTGATGATATTTTTGACTATTGTTAGTTCGGGCATAGTTTTTTTGTTAGTTGGTTGCCAAATCACTAATACTCAAAATCAGTCATCTCAGAATCAAATTGAAGCTTTACCCACGAAATCAAGTTTATTCGATGGTCGTTCCATTGGTATCAGTGAAATAGAGCATAAGGCGTTAGCCGTAGTAATGGATAATTTTTTTGCCTCACGACCACCCAGCGGAATTAATTCTGCCGCCGTAGTTTATGAGGCGCCGGTAGAATCAAATATTTCTCGTTTTTTAGTTATTTTTTCTCCGGATAATTTACCGGATAAAATTGGTCCGATTAGATCAGCTCGGCCATACCTCGCCGAATTAGCCGATGAGTATCGGGCTGTTTTTATTCATATCGGCGGTAGCCCCGAAGCGCTTAGTAATATCAAAAGTAATCTTTATCAAATCAATAATTTTGACGCAATGGGGGCTGATGGTCAATATAGCTGGCGCGATTCTGGCAGGAAAGCGCCTTTTAATTTATACACCAACGGTCAAAACATTTCTAACTTCATCAATAATAGCAGCATCGATAATGTTGCTGATTTTAGCAGCTGGAATTTCAAAGACGAATTAATCCAAAAGACGGAGCCGTTGATTAAAGAAGTTAAAATTATTAATGCTGGATATTTTGAGCCAATTACTTGGCGCTATGACGAGACTGATTCTTGTTATTTAAAATTTTTAGTTAACAACGATGCGGAACAGGCCTATGTTGACGACGAGGGAGCTCAGATTTGCGCTAAAAATTTAATTTTGCAATATACTAATATCACCACCATTGATTTAATTGGGCGTAAAAAAATTGATCTGGATGGCGATGGTCCAATCAAAATTTATCAAGCCGGACAGGAGATTGATGGTATTTGGCAGAAAAAAAATAACCGGACGAGGTTTTATGATTCATCCGGACAAGAGATTAATTTGCTTAAAGGCAATATTTGGGTGGAAATTATGCCTCTGGCGATAGACCTCTCTTCAAATCCTTAATTACTTCATCTAGTTTGCCATCCATAATTTCATCAATATTGAACCAATTTTTATTGATGCGATGGTCAGTAATGCGATTTTGCGGGAAGTTGTAGGTTCTGATCTTTTCCACTCGTTTAGCTTGGCCAATTTGACTGCGACGTTGTTCGCCTAGGGCGCCCGATCTTTCTTCTTCTTCTTGGGCCAGTAATTTTGTCCTTAATACTTTAAGGGCTTTTTCTTTATTTTTTAATTGCGACCGTTCTTCTTGAGAGGTGACTATTAGGCCGGTGAGGCGGTGGGTGATGCGAACGGCGGTTTCTACTTTTTGTACATTTTGTCCGCCCTTGCCAGATGAGCGATAGGTATCAATATCTAAGTCCTCGGGCCGGATTTTAATATCCACTTCAGTGGCCTCGGGCAAAATCGCCACCGAGGCGGTGGAAGTATGGACGCGGCCATTTTTTTCGGTGCTAGGAATGCGTTGAACTCGATGTACGCCGCTTTCTAGCGATAGAGTGGGATATGAATTTTTTCCATTAATTTTAAAAACCACTTCTTTGTAGCCGCCGATACTGGTTGTATTAGTGCTTAAAATTTCCGTTGTCCAATGTTGTCGTTCGGCAAAACGATTATACATACGAAAAAGGTTGGCGGCAAACAACGCCGCCTCTTCGCCGCCAGTGCCAGCGCGAATTTCGACAATGGTATTGTTCCAGTTAGCTTCAGACTCATTTATTTTTTGTAACTCTTCTTTCTGGGCATATAGAGCGTTTAATTCTTTCTGCGCTAAGTTAATTATTCCTTCGTCTTTTTCTTCTGTTAACATGGCCCTCAGGTCTTGAATTTGCTTATCAAGATTATTTTGTTTTTCTAATTTCATGTATCTTTCTTTGAGCTGACCATATTGTTTGGACAATTTAGTTAATTCGCTGGAGTTAAACAAAACCTCCGGATTAGTCATCGCTATTTCCAGTTCTGATAATTCCTTTTTTAAATCATCTAACTCGGCCATAATAATTACTGATTTTACGCCTTCTTAATCTTTTCACGATCGTGAAAAGATTAAGATAAAATAAAACACGACGAATAATCAATCGGCAGTTAATTTTATTTCTTGGCTGATTTGGCGGCCTTCGTGGTTTTTTTAGATTTGCCTAATTTATTTAACTGTTGTCCCTTGGCCATAATTTTTTTAAATCTTTCTAGGCGACCGCTAGTATCCATTAGTTTCTGTTTACCGGTATAAAAAGGGTGACACTTTGAGCAAACTTCCACGTGGGTTTCGGGCGCGGTCGAGCCGGCCGTAACGATATTACCACAATTGCAAATAATTTTAGCCTTAGGATAATACTTGGGATGAATTTCTTTTTTCATATTTTTTTGAGATTATAATTAGTAAAAAATAGTATAGCAGATAAAGATGGTTTGACAATGTCTAATGGCCATCAGTTGATCAATTAAAAGAGGTGGCTGGTCAAACCCTTATCGCTGGCCACCTGCTCTATTAGAGCATAGCTTCTTGGGGGAAAATGTCAAGAGATTGGCTTGCCAATATTTATCAAGGTGTTATAATAATGTTGTCTTAATTTAAAATGTTATAATTTTTATTTTTATGGTTACTATTCCTACCGTCACTATCAATGAATTGACCCAGGTTGCCGCACAGATTGGCCATCGTTTAAATAAGCGCCACCCAAAAATGAGCAAGTATATTCAAGGCTCGAGAAATGGGGTTAGTTTAATTGATCTTAAAAAAACTGTTGAGAAGTTGCAAGAGGCATTGGTTTTTGTCGAAGAACTAGGCAAGAATGGAGCGCTTTTGGTTTTGGTTGGCACCAAGCCGTCGGCTAAGGCGATTATTAAAAAATATGGCGAAGAAACAAACATTCCCCATGTTCATGAACGCTGGTTGGGCGGCACTATGACCAATTTTTCTACCATTTCTAAATTAGTGGATAAACTTAAAAGATTATCTGAGGCCAGAGACAAAAACGAGTGGCAGAAATATACCAAGAAAGAGCGATTAAATTTAGAACGCGATCTGGAAAGGCTAGAAACCATGGTTGGCGGTTTGCGGGGTTTAACTCATTTACCTGAAGCGATTTATATTGTGGATATCGTCCATGAAGCGACGGCGCTTAATGAAGCCAATAAAAAAAAGATCCCTATTGTTGCCATTACAGATACTGATGCCAATCCGGAAAAGGTTAATTATTGTATTCCAGCCAACGATGACGCCACCAGGTCAATTGAGCTTATTACTGGTTTGATTGTAGGGGCCTATCAAAAGGGCCGGGCCAGTCAACAGGCCGCCAAGACAGAAAAAGTTGAGAAAAAAGATTAACCAATATAAATAATTATTTTAATTATGACCAATCTTGAACTTATTAAAAAATTACGCGAGGAAACTGGCGCCGGAATGACTGATTGTCAAAAAGCGCTTAGTGAAGCCAAGAATAATTTTGATAAAGCCGTAGAGATATTGCGCAAAAATGGTCAGAAAATAGCCTTAAATAAACAGGGGCGCACTATGCGGGAGGGCGTGATTGACGCCTATGTTCATGCTAATAAAAAAATAGGCGTTTTGGTTGAAGTCAGTTGTGAGACTGATTTTGTGGCTCGTACGCAAAATTTTAGAGATTTTGTCCACGACGTCGCCATGCAAATTGCCGCCGCCAATCCGCAGTGGATTAATTCGAAAGACGTTCCGGCTGATATTATTGCCAGAGAAAAGGATATTTATGGCGAGGAATTAAAAAAGGAGAATAAGCCCCAGGCCATGATTGATAAAATTATTGGCGGAAAAATGAATAAATTTTTTATTGAGACGTGTTTATTAAAACAATCATTTATTAAAGACGATAAAAAGACTATTGAAGATTTATTGGACGAAACCGTTGCTAAAACCGGCGAGAATCTTAAAATCCAAAGATTTTGCAGGTTTAATATATGATTATTATTTGTCAAATTGTTCCTTGGGATAAACCAATTCAGATTTCTTTTGAGGACGAGCCTGGATCAAATTTTAATATTGGATTAAAAGTCGGCGATAAAATTATTATTAAAGGCGAGCAAGGGACTGATTTGGCCACCGTGACAGAAGTTCAACCATCTAATCCTCAGCAAATTACCGTCGAGACGACCAAAGATCTCAGTCCTCAAACTAAAACGATTTTTTTGCGTAAAGCCCTTCACGGCGATTTGGAAAAATTAACTAAAAAAAATGAACAGCGGCCGGCGATTTTAAAAGACTGCGAAGTTCTGGTTAAAAAATATAATTTGCCGATGAAGCTGATTGACGCCCTTTTTCATTTAGATGGCGGCAGGATAACCTTTGCCTTTACCGCAGCCTCTAAGGTGGATTTTCGTCAACTTGTGCGCGCGTTAGCCCAAAAATTACATCGCTCCATCCGTTTATATCAAGTCGGCGCTCGACAAGAAGTAGAAATGGCCGGCGATGTTGGTCCTTGCGGTCGCGCGCTTTGTTGTTTAAAATTTTTGTCCAAGCTGGGCAACGTCACCACCGATTTAATTTTTGATCAACAGATTGCTCATAGAGGCGTTGATCGTCTATCGGGCATTTGCGGCCGATTAAAATGCTGTCTTTTGTTTGAAGAAGATAATTATAAAGAATTAGCCAAAAATTTTCCGCCCCAAGGAAGTCGGGTAAAAACGCCCCATGGCAACGGTAAAATAATCAGTTGGCAAATTTTAAAACAAACCGTACGAATAGTATTAGACGATGACACAACCATTGAAGTGCCGGTTAAAGACATTCAACAAATATAAATTTAAATTAAATTGCTCGATGAAAAAATCTTGTTATGCGTTAATGATTTTTTCCGTTATTTTTTTAACCGGCTGTCAGCAGCCGCATCTTAGCAATCAGATTAATCATCCAACTATGAATTCCGCTAAAAAAGTTTTATTGTTCATTGCCTTTAATGGTTTTCAAGACACAGAGCATAACGAGACCTATCAAGCCCTGCAAAAGGCAGGTTGGCAAACCACTACCATCAGCTCAAAGATGGGAACGGCTCAGGGTAAATTTGGGGCCAAGATAGCAGTTGAAAATTTGATTGGCGATGTTAATATGAATGATTATCAGGCCCTGGTTTTAATTGGTGGACCAGGCGCGGAAAGTTATTTACAAAATCAATATTTACATCAATTGGCGCGGCAGGCGGTTCAGCAGAATAAAGTCGTAGCCGCCATCTGCGTGGCGCCAGCTATTTTGGCCGAAGCCGGGGCGCTGAAGGGCAAGCAAGCTACGGTTTGGTCGTCAGCTGCCGACCGTAGTTTTATTGATATACTAATCAAAAATGGCGCACAATATGTTGAGCAGGGCGTGGTAGTAGACGGGAAAATTATTACGGCCAATGGACCTGAAATCGCCAAGGACTTTGGTCAGAAAATAACTGAAATGTTAAAATAGAGGGATGAAAATTTAGTTATTAGTTATAAGTTGTTTAAAATATTTTTGGGAGGGCAACGTCCTTCCAAGTGACCGACAAGATCAAACCAGCAGGAGGTAGTTCACGTGGCGACAAATAGACAGCAAGATGGCGACTCTGAAGATCAAGTGGTCCAAGCGCAATCATCTCCCGGTGGAGCCTGGTGGAACACCCCAAATGGTGAGCCATGGCCCGATGGCTGTCCGCCTTGCACGTGTTAGTGATTGTCGGAAAGGGGACAGAATTTGTCCCCCTCCCAAAAATATTTTAGATTTTATGACTGTTAGTGAAATAAAATCTCATCTTTTATCGCTCGTGAGGAAAAACTTACCGGATCTGCCGGATGATTTTGTTTTAGAATTAGACGTTCCGCCACAGGCAGAGATGGGGGATTTAGCTGTGCCGTGTTTTGGCCCAGCGAAATTATTTAAGAAGAGTCCGTCTAAAATAGCCATTGAACTAAGCAAAAAGATTACCGGCGACGAGATAATTGATAAGGCGAGCCATCATGGCCCTTATCTTAATTTTTTTCTAAAAAAAGATATTTGGTGTAAAACAGTTTGCGATGAAATTTTGTCTAATGCTGATGATTTTGGTAATTCCGGCGAGGGCAAAGATAAAAAAATCTTGATTGAATATTCCGGGCCTAACACCAATAAGCCCCAACATCTTGGCCATCTGCGCAACAATTTTATTGGTTCGTCAGTGGCTAATTTATTTGCCGCTCTAAGTTTTGCCACGATTAGAGCCAACATCATCAACGACCGCGGCATTCATATTTGCAAGTCAATGTTGGCCTATCAAAAATGGGGCGAGGGCAAGACGCCGGAAAGCGAAAAAATAAAACCCGACCATTTTGTCGGTCAATATTATGTGATGTTTGACCAGAAAGCCAAAGAAGACCCAAAATTATTAGACGAGGCGCAAGAATTATTGCGGAAGTGGGAGGCTGGCGACAATGAAACGCTGCGCTTGTGGCAGCAGATGAATAAGTGGGCGATTGACGGCCTTAATCAGACCTATAAAAAAATTGGCGTTGATTTTGATAAATATTATTATGAAAGCGAGACCTATAAATCAGGCAAGGATATTATTTTAAAAGCGCTGAAAGACGGCTTGGCTTATAAGCGCGAGGATGGGGCAGTGGAAATTGACCTGGCTCAATATGCCTTAGAGAAAAAGGTTTTACTGCGAGCGGACGGTACGAGCGTTTATGTGACTCAGGATATTGGTCTGGCCGTTTTGCGTCAGAAAGAATATAGCCCGGATCGCATGATTTATGTGGTGGCCTCTGAACAGGATTATCATTTCAAGGTTTTATTCAATATCTTAGCCATTTTCGGTTATGAGTGGGCCAAGAATTTATATCATTTGTCTTATGGAATGGTGGCTCTGCCCGAAGGACGGATGAAATCGCGTGAAGGCAAAGTGGTGGACGCTGATGATTTAATTGCTGAACTGGAAAAATTAGTCAAAGGCGAAATTTTATCTCGCGAACCCAGCATTAGCCCGATTGAGTTAGACGAACGAGCGGAGAAGATCGCCTTAGCCGCCTTGAAGTTTTTCTTTTTGAAAGTTAATCCCAAACAAAACATGGAATTCAATCCCCAAGAGTCTGTCGCCTTGGAAGGCGCCACTGGTCCCTATATTCAATATACTTATGCGCGCATTCAGAGCATTCTTAAAAAAGCTGCGGAAGAAAAGATTGATTTGACCGTAGTGGATTACGCCAGCCTGGGACAGCCAGCCGAGATTGAGGTAATTAAGTCATTGTTTATTTTTCCCGAAGTCTTGCAGCGCAGCGCCTTGTCTATGGATCCGTCGTATTTGGCTAATTATTTATTGAAACTGTGTCAGAATTTTAATGAATTTTATCATCAGCATCAGGTTTTACAGGCCGATGAAAACATTAAAAAAGCCCGGCTTAATTTAATCAGCGCCGCGGCTAAAATAATTAATAAGAGCTTGGGCATCTTAGGCATCCAGGCCATAGAGAAAATGTGACGTGACGTTAGACTTAATTAGTCAGCAGACTAATTTTAGTCTAACGGCATCCCGCCAGCGGGCGGGATTCCTTCGTCAATTGACGAATTGTAAAAATTTTAGCTGCGCGGCATCCCGCCGATAGGCGGGATTCATTAATCTTAATTAGTCAGTAGACTAATTTTAGCCGAATCCGCCAGCTGGCGGACCCGTCCACTGGCGGATTCTCTAATTTTAATTAGTAATCATAATTTAAATTAAGTATGGCAAAAAGCAAATCAGTTAATAAAACCATTATTTTCTCCATGGGCGGATCAATTGTCGTTCCGGACGAGATTGACGTGAAGTTTTTAAAAACCATCAAAAAGTTCATTTTGAGTCTTTTGAGCCGCGGTTATCGTTTGGTTATTATTATCGGCGGGGGAGAGCTAAGTAAAAAATATAATCAAGCGGCCAAGGCCTTGTCAAAAATATCTAATATTGATTTAGATTGGATGGGTATTGCCTGCACCAAAGTTAATGCCGAGCTGGTTCGCGTGATTCTTTCCAAATATGCTTATCCGCAAGTCGTGGCTGACCAAAATAAAATTAAAAATGTTGGTAAATATAAACTTATCTTGGCGTCGGGCCTGAAACCTGGTCAATCAACTGATGGACAGGCCGTGGGCTGGGCGAAAAAATTGGGCGCTAAAGAAATTATCAATTTAACTAACATTGACAAGGCCTACACGGCCGATCCGCGAAAAGACAAAACTGCTCGACCATTAGATAGAGTTAGCTGGGAGCAGTATCGCAAAATCGTGGGCAATAAATGGAGTCCGAGAATGTCCACTCCCTTTGATCCGACGGCTTCCAGATTAGCGCAAAAATACGGTATGCGCGTGGCTGTTCTGAACGGTCGAAAGCTAAATAACCTCAAAAATTATCTAGCCGGTAAGAACTTTATTGGTACAGTAATTGAATAAAAATTATTTTCATCGGCTTGCCCGTCCGTATCCGCCAGCTGGCGGAGAAGGAGGGCACGGTGATTGAGTAAAAGTATTAAATTGTTTAACCATACTTATGAATCAAGATTTAACATCTTCTCAAGGTCAAAGATCAAAAAAACCAAGTAAAGGATTCATTATTACTTTAATTATTATTTTAATTGTTGCATTAGTTGGTTACTTTTTTGTATTTAGTAATGGTTTATGGAAGATTCGCGAAGCTAAGAGATATATTATTGAAAAAGTGTCGAATTCAAATAAGCACGAGCTAACTCTGGTTGGCCAAGTAAAATATACGACTAAACCAGCTTATGTATCATTATTTGAATGTTCATATCCTTGGAAAGAATTTGTCTTGAAGCAACAAGAAAAAGATACTATCTATGTTGTTTGTTATGGGACAAAAGCACCTGAAAATCTTGATATGAAAATTCACGCCGTCATTGATAACGATCTCGGAGCTTCTAGCTCTCGTTGTAGCTGGCCCTATATGGGTGGTTCGGGTTGTTTTAAGGATAGACCTACCGCTAAAATAATTTATATTGATATCTTAAATTATGATTTGCTTTAATTATTGTTTAAGAATTCGATAATTCCATCTCCGTTCTAACATTCTTGCATAAGGGATCCCAGAACAAAAAAGGCGAGTAGCAATACTCGTTTTTTTGTATAAATAAAAAGCCGGAGTCACGATGTGGCTCCGGGGTGTCCCTGGTTAGGGCTGTGGCTTGGGCGGATAGATGGCATTGTAGGTCTCGCCACCCCAGGCAAAGTATGTGGCCCGCCCCACGGCACGTACTGCTTAGTTCTAAGTTATAAAGAAAAGTCTGGAAAGTGGCGCGATTTTGTACAAATTTTCTATGCTCTAATTCCTCAGTAGTAGAACCTCGGCAAACTCGGTTCACTATCCCAGTAGTAAAGCAAAGCTTACTACGGGACAGGCGGGGCAGGCGCGCGAATGGTAGAATAGTTATTCTAACCTGCCTACCGGCAGGCGGGCTGGGGATAACTTTATTTGACAAAAAAACGGTTTAGCATATAATAATCTCATTACCGTAGACAGCGTGCCCCCACACCAAATTTGTTAAAGGTTGGGGGAGCGTCCCATAACACCGACTTTGGTGCGGGGACGTGGCGGCAACAAAGCCTTAATATCCCGCTCAGGTGACAAGAATTTTTTTGTTGCCTGCGGAAATAGGCAACTTATTTTTTTAATAATAACTTTATTAAGATGGCAATTTCACGCCAAAAAAAAGAAACATCGTTAAAGAATTTAGAAGAATCATTGGCCAAAATGAAAAGTTTGGTTTTGATTGATTATTATGGATTGAAAGTAAAAGAGATTAACGAGCTACGAAAAAATTTGAAGGCCGCCGGCTGTCAGTACGTGGTTACCAAAAAAACTTTATTAAGAAAAGCGTTGGAGAAAATTGGCCTGAATGTCATTGATTTGAAAAAAATAATCGGCGGCATTGGTTTAGTTTTAGGCCTTGAGGATGAGATTTCGCCGATCAAAACCGTGGCGACGTTTAGCAAGAATCACGAAAAGATGAAAATTCAGGGTGGTGTCTTCAACCAGACCTTTGTTGATCTGACGCAATTAAAACAATTGGCTGCTTTACCTTCGCGCGAGCAATTGCTGACACAGGTGGTTTGGACCATTAAGGCGCCGATTCAGAACTTGGTTAGCGCGATGCATGGCAATTTACGCAAATTAGTTTATGCCTTCTCGGCTATAGCCGAGAAGAAACACGAATTTCACGAATAATAACACTAATACCACGAATAAAAATAAATTATAAAAAATTTAATTAGTAATATTAATAATTATGGCAGATAAATTTAAAGACTTAATGGAACAAATTGAAAAAATGACTGTTTTAGAATTGTCCGAGTTTGTGAAAGCGCTCGAAGAGAAGTTCGGCGTTACTGCACAGGCTCCGATGATGATGGCTGCTGGTCCGGCTGCGGCCGCTGCTCCGGTTGAAGAGAAAACTTCTTTTAATGTTGAATTAACTGAAACTGGCGCTAATAAGATTGGCGTGATTAAGGTTATTCGCGAAGTGACGGCATTAGGACTGAAAGAATCCAAAGACTTAGCTGATGGCGCGCCCAAGATGGTGAAAGAAGGGGTAGACAAGACTGAGGCAGAAGAAATTAAAAAGAAAATAGAAGCAGCCGGCGGAAAAGCGACCTTGAAGTAAAAACGCTGATTTTGTTTTTAAGAGAGAATCCACCAATACTCATGGGGTGGGCCTGGTTCCCACATTTTCCTGAGTTGGTGGATTCTTTTTATTATTCAAAGTCAAGGGTAACACTTAATATAAAAACGCTTTATTCAGCGTTTTTATATTATAGTTTATATTTATTAGAAATTGCCAAAATGTTTTTGAATGACATCAAGCATTTTTTGATAACCGGTGGCATTCATATTATAGACAAAATTGTCATGGTGATTAGAGCGCAGGTCCATTCCAGCGTCAAGAAGCTTAAAATCATCTTTAAATAATTCAAAGTCCTTAATGGAGCCATCGGGATTTTTGGCTGTTTCAGCAAACGCCCTAAAGGCCGATTTAATATTCCCGCCATAAGCTAAAATTAAGTTCTCCACGCCAATGCCGCCTAAACCGCCCTGGCCATAATTTCCCTTTTTATACGCCTCACCGGCCTTAAGCCATTTTTTAGCCAGTAAGACATTGGCGACTGTTTCTTGATAGGCTTCCTCGCCATAGGCTTGGCGAATATTGGCTAATTTATCAGCGACAGCATCATGTGAGGCATAAACATTGAGGTCTGATTTTTTAACGAAGCCAATATCAATATCAACATCTTTTTGTCCGAAGACGTTAGTTCCGAAGAAACGAAATTGAAAATGATTGGCACTTGAAGGTAAAATCGGGGACTCTGTTTTTCCCCTGGGCTCGCCGCCTAACCTTTGAGCTATTTCTTGAGCTATTTCAGGAAATCTATCAAAATATTTACTATCTAATTTTAAATTAAAATCAAAGTCTCCTTCGCCAACGGCATTGGTGTCTCGGCCAGTTGAGCCGATATCTAACAGTTCGGCTCCAATCAAGCTATCATCATATTCTGGTTTGAGGTGAATATTAAGTTGGGCTAAAATGCTTAAAACCATCGTTCTGATTTCTTCTTTAAGCTTTGATAGTCTTTCGTTGTCTTTTTCTTTTTCGGCGAGGATGGCTTTTAATTCGGGATAATATTTTTCTGATTTTGAGCTGGCGAATGATAAATTTTCCCCATTAAATCTTTCAATACCGGCAAAGTAGCGGCGGTATTCATCATACATTTCCGGAGTAAAAACCAATTGCTGATTAGCGTCTAAGATTGGAATATAATATCCATTTTGGGCAATACTATAGAATAAATTTTCGATCGCTTTTTCGTTGATATTATTTTTTAAAATAATGAAATTTACTTCGGTGCAGGGGAAACCGGTACGGACGCCATGATGTTGAGAATTATCGATCTGGAAAAGTTCCCATTTGGTTTTATCGTATTTTTGAGTTTTATTTCGTTCGGAGATTTGAAATTGTCCGCGATTTTTGATGACAAAATATATTTCACCATAGCTGCTGGCAATAGTGATTTGATCTTTATCGTTGATCAGCTCTAGATCGGCATCAAATGGAGTTGAATCGGAACCGGAGCTGGCGCCTAAGTATTCTGGTGCTACAGCGCCGTTTTGTAAAATAGTATCAATGTATTGGATATTAACACCTTTAATCAAGTCGCTGGGCCGAATCTCCATTTTTTCTTGAGCGAGTTGGCGAGAGCGTTGATCGCTGGTTTGACGAGCCCATGACATTTGGCTTAGAATTTCGTTGATTGTATTATAGCCTAAGGGTCGGGCGAACATTTCCACCACGCGCTGCGACATAGTTTGTCCGGCTTTCACGCCCAATTGTTGCCTGAGTTCTTGATACGACTGGTTTAGAGAATTAATATCTAGGGCAGGGAATTGAGCCGTTCTTCCTCGCTGAGAAACATCAACTAGGGTTTTAAATTTTTTAAAAACATAAGCTAATTTTTGTTGCTCGGCGTCAGACAATTTATCGTTAGTATCTAATTTATTGATCAAGGGTTCGGCTTGTTGAAAAAGCTGTAAAAATGTTTTTAACGATGGATTGCCTGAGTCAATATGAATTCTCAATAGATCTTGGAAGATGATGTTCCGGCGCGTTCGAGGAGAGGCGTGAACCAAGACAGGACTGGATTTAGCAGTAAGACGGTCAGCCAATGCACTATCAGGAAAAAGTGAGTTAAAAATTTTTTGTATTTTTCCAACCAAGGGAACATTGTTTTGAATGAAAATATTATGAATGATTTCATAGGTTTGCTCCGGGTTTTCAGTCATCAGGATTTGTTCCATTAGCTGATCTTTAATTTTCACTATTTCTTGAGATGGCGAATCGGCAATTTTTTGTACAATAGTAATAAAGCTTCCTATTTGTTGGTCTGTTTTTTTGACAAATCTTTCGTGCTGATTAATAAGCGTGGTCAGAACTGGTTTAGGGAGATTTTTATTAGCTTTCCAGATATCGCGGACTCTGATTAGATATAGGAATTGATCGGCGGCCTTAAAAATTTCTTGGGAGATGATTTTTTGTTCTTCTGAATTAAAAGTTGTTGAATCAATCAGTTCAAAGGCTCGCCAGTATTCTTGAAGATCGATAAGGTTGGCCACCATGCGTGTTTTTAAGTCCTGAAGTTTTTCGTTAGGAATTTGTAAAAAGTCAATTATTTCATCGCGCCAAAAATTCATTTTACCGCGAATATCAGATTCGATTAAATCTCTGAGCTCGTTTAATGTCTCCGGATCAGAGCGAAAAGTTTCTAAATTTAAATTAAAATGAGTTAAATAGCCATTAATGGTGGCCGAATTTTTTCCAGTAGAAACAAGGTATGAGGCTCCCCGATAAAGGGCTCGTTGTCCTTCCGGACTTTGCAAAATATCTTCTAGCGGTTCAGGGGACAGGGCTTGGAAAAATTCATAATTTTTTTGTTCAGTCAATCCTGCTCTACGGGTGTTAGCCAAAATAGCAATTCTGACCTTTTCTCGCATATTAGGCTGGCGCTTCATGTCTTCTGTGTTGAGCTGAAAATCAAATTCTCTCTTAAAATGTTCCCACAGGCCCCCCATAACTCCATGACCATTGTCCGTCAAAGATTTTAGAGAGGCATCATAACAATATTGCTCTAAGGTGGGCCGATATGTATTCAAAAATTCTTGTAAGTCTTGTTCATTTAGACCAAAATCTTTACAAAGTCTTGAGGCGGTTAGATTATAAGGATAAGTAGATTCTGTAAGAGCTTTAAATTTCTTTAAAACCAGATCAAAGCGGGTCGTTTGGTCAATGTTAAAATCAGAAAAGGTCCGGGCAAAATAATATACACTGTGATATTGATTCCCAGTGGCAATAGTCTGAGTTAGGGCTTCTATGGCCATGTGCTGAGCTCTGGCAGGATCCATAAATATTGAATCTCGCACAACAGTAGCATAAGGTTGAGAGCAAATTTCATATAAACATTTTCGGAATATTTCATCTTGTAAGGATGGTACTTCGGATTGGTTGATAAGCGCATCCATGAATGGTTGATGGGAGCGGAGCAATTCTTTGATCTCCTGTAAAGATCTAAGATGGTGACTTAATTGATGATTCCTACCATAGTCACTATTAATAACTGAAAGGGGACTGCCCGCAGCTAATTCTTTAATATGCCATAAAAAGTTTTTTTTGGCGGCCTCAATTATTTTTGGGTGTCGTTCTATTTGCTCAATAGTTAGGTTTTTAATAAACTCTTGTACCCATCCTTGCCCAAAAGATATTCCAGTATCAGAGTCACGCCATTCTTTTTTAATAAATCTTTCAATTTTGCGATCCATGGCTGCTTCTTTGAGATGATCGCGCATTGTACGAACTTTATCGCCAATAGTCTGTAGTACTTTGGTTATACCAGATTGCTGTTTAATTTCTGATAATTCTTCCAGAGAAACAGGAGTAGGTCCGGCCGAGGCTTCTTGCTCCGCGGTTTGTAGTAATCGTTGTTGTTCGTGTTCAAAGCCAGTCACGGCAGCATCAGTAGCCACAATAATTTGTTCGGCCGCAGTTTCTATGTCCTGCGGCTCGCCGGATTTTTCTGGCGCGGTACCGGCAGAAATGATCGCATCGGGACTAAGTTGTGGGGTAATTTTCTCTGGCATAATAATTATAAATTTTTTCTAATTTTATTTAATTTAAATTCTTGAATTTTTTTAGCATAAAGGGCGTGGATTTTACGCGCATCTTTTCTTAATTGTCCTAATTTAACTAAAAAATTATGATAGTCTTTATATAATTTCTCAATTTTCTGCTGTTCCTTTTTGTCGTTGAGAGCCATAAGATTTATTTTTTGTTGAGTCAATTGTGTTTATTGAATGTTATTTCAGATTTATTTCAAAAATTGTTTTGTCGTTGAGTAGCCAGGCCTTATCTTCTTTCTCGTTGATGGTCACATCAGAAAGATTAGTAAACGCAGAGCTGGTAATTTGTTTTATTAAACCGCCGTCTTTATTAAAAATAATTAGACGTTTATTAACCGGCTCTAAAATATAAATATATTTGCTATCTAACCAGGTGATCATTTTGGTGGGTTTAGTGATAACGGGAGAAATAATTTTTAAACCGAAACTTTGTTTATCGCCGCGATAAAATTTGTCTACTAATCCATTATTTGATAAAATATATATGGAACCGTCAACAGCAAACGAAATAGCATTTTGCAAATTAACTGGTGATTTAAGCCAAGACTCTTCTTTGCCAAATCCACTGGCTGCTTTGGTGTAACGCAAGATTTTTGAATTTTTGTTGTCTAAAACATAAAGTTTGTCGGAGTAGATCGAAAAGTCGCCGACAGTAAGGTTGGTTTGTTCGCTTTGCAGGTCTAGACCGCTAAAATTTTTACTAACCGTATTAAAGGTTGCCAGGCCATTATTATAAGAGAAAATAATTGAGTCTTTATCCAGAGCGTTTACTTGACGCAGATAACCAATGTTTGATGAGCTTTTGCTGACTAAATTGATTTTACTGGTCGCCAAATCAATTTGATAGATAAAATTATTGGTCGGATTAAAACAATATAAAGCGTTGTTTAATTTTATCAATCCGCCAATTTTAATTTGTTTATCAATACTGGACAGATCGGCTATGATCTTGGGGTTATCATTACTTTCAGAGTGAGTGATAGGGGATAATTGCTGGGTTAGGTTTTTTTGCAGGTCTTGCCAAACAGCTTTTTGTTGGTCGGTATTTTGCGGTAATTGAGCCATTAAACCGTTAATATCATTAGCCAAAGATCTTATTTTAGCGTCATCTTTATAAATTATGGCCGCGCTTACTTCTTGCTGTTTGGCTTGAATTTGTTGAATAAGATCTGAATACTTTCTTTCGGTTTGTTTGGCATACTCTTGCCGGCCAAAAGAAATCAGGCTTTGAATAAAGATAATGGCTAGGATTAAAAATAAAATAATTAAGCTGCGCTGGAGATAAGACAATTGGTTAAATTTGTGATTAATTTTTTGAACGAATTTATCTAACCGTAACAATTTAACAAATCCGACCGCCATTTTAGCAGAAACATTTTTGATGAAGGTTAAAATAATTACTATTTTTTTGGGCGGCGGCTGGTCAATGTGGTTGGGCTTAGTAGAAACGATTAATTCTTGAAGCAGCGCATCTTCAATAACTAAGTGGGGATTAATTTTATGTAATGGTTGATCGGTGCCGACAACAGATGGCTTAATTTTTCCCTTTTTTGCCGAGCTCTTTTTTTTCTTAGGTATTAAAGGGAGAATTGAAACTTTTTGGCTGGTCGGCGCATCGACGGTCAAAATAATTTTATCTTCAGATATTTTTTCTGATGGCTTAGTATTTTCTGAAATAATTTTTAACGGAACTTCTGCTGGCACTATTGGTTCAAGAGGAGCAGGGGAGACAGTTTTAACTTTAAGTGATTTTTTTGCGGTCTTGCGCGGTGATTTTGTATTATTCGATGGTTCAGTTATTGTTGATGGGGGGGCGAGGGGTAGTTTTTTTATGGTTAAAAATCCGAGTGAAATTTTATCGTTTAGCTTTTTTAATAAAGAATTAATTTTTGGTATTGATAATTCCTTTTGCAGACGCAGTTGCTCTTCGGTATCAACCTGCGGCAGATAATCAAAAAAATTATTAGTAGCGAAAAAAACCTGGTCTCCGTCTTCTAACGTTCCACTAACAATATTAGCAAAGCGCTTATTCTTTTCCGAGCCCGAACCTGTTTCTATAAGAGGGATCAAATTATTATTTTGCCAGAGATAGGCTAGAGCGGTGCCAATTTGCGTAAAGTGCAGATTGTCTTTATCTAGGATCGCCACAATAAGATTAATTGTTTTATTGGCAAATTCGTTGGCGATTAAAAATTTGTTAAGTTTTTGCAGTAAATCTTCAAACTTTTTATACACGTCGGTAAACGGCGTTTGGCCATGGTAATAACTATCCTTAATGAAGCTGATTAAATCTTGATTAAAATTTTTAGCCCAAATTATATCTTCAGGGGAGGGGACCAATTGATATTCTATTTCCATCATAAAGCTAATCCCTTCGGCCGACATATTGCTTTCGTCTGGCTCATAACTAAAAGCAGACACAAACTTGCGCGTTCGGTCTGGGTTAGAAATGGTAAATTGACGGACATTGTCCTTGTTGTTATTCATAATTTATAGTATAATATAATTCTAAATAATAGCAACTAATTTTGATGTATTTTTTCCTCAACAACCTGAAAGATGATGAAATTTTTATGGCTTTGGCCGACAAAAAGGGCGTCAGAAGCGATATTTTATTAAAAAATTCGAATCGCCGAGCCAATCTGTTGAAAATATTTGATCAACTGTTAAAAAAAGACAAAACAGCTGTTAATAAAATATCTGGCCTGGTTGTCGTGAATGGCCCCGGCTCATTCAGCGGTATTAGGGCCGCGCTGTCGCTCGTTAATACCATCTCGGCCATGAACGAGATTCCGGCCATCGGAATTAACCTCAATGGCGCCGTTACTAATTATGATTTAATCTTCTTGGGGATTAAAAAATTATCCCAAGTCAAAAACCCCGGGTTAGTTTTACCAGATTACGGCCGAGAGCCAAACATCACTAAATCTAAAAAACATCATTTTATCTAAGCATAATTATTAATTTTTATTGTATGAGTAAAATCCAACTTTTTTCGAAATTAAAAAAGGAATATGACCACTATTATTTATCGCGTCAAAGAATTATTGGCGTGGCCAATGATGCCCTAGCTAACGCCAAGCAAGCGATTTTTTCTTTGCATCGAGATGAGATTAAAGAGGCGGAAAAATTATTATTGACTGCCGAAAATAAGTTATCCGGCCTGCGCAAGTATTTTAATCAAAATCTGTTTTTAGAAGACGAGGGGGCTTATCGAGCGGCGATTGAGGAGTATGCTGAAGCTAAATTATTCTGGCAGGTTATGACCAAGGGCAAAATTGATTTTATCAAAAACATCAATTTATATTTTGCCGGGTATTTGGGCGGACTTTGTGATTTAACCGGCGAGCTGTTAAGAAAAATAATTTTATTGGCTACGGCAGAAAGATTTAAAGAAGCGCAAAAGTTAAAAGATATTATTGCCGATATTATCGCTCAAATGATTAAATTTAATCTGACCGGTTATTTACGCAATAAGTTTGACGCGGCTAAACATAATTTACGCAAGGCCGAAGAAATTTTATATGATGTTAAAATGCGTCGACATTAATTAAACAGATTTTGATCTATGTGGGCTAATATTTTATTATCTTTGGGCGGATTGGTATTATTTATTTATGGCATGCTGCAGCTCAATGGAGCGGTGCAAAGGTTTTTCAGTTTGCGCATTCGCTCTTATATTAATCGGGCTGTTCAAAAACCGGTTTACGGAGTTTTCGTTGGTATTATTTCTTCTTTCTTGGCGCAAAGCAGTTCGGCCTCGAGCATTTTGATAATCGGCATGGTCAGCGCTGGCTTAATTACTTTTTATCAATCTTTGGGCATTTTACTGGGGGCGGGGATCGGCGGAGCTTTTACTGCTCAATTAATTGCTTGGAAAATTACCACCATCGCGCCCATATTTATTATTATTGGCTTTGCGCTTTGGCTTTGCGCGCGCGATAAAAAGAAAATTTTTGGAGAGATGATCTTTTATTTTGGTTTATTGTTTTTTGGCTTAGGAATTATTGAATCGGGTATCGGTTTTTTGAAAGACAGTCCTATATTAGTGGCTCTATTAACCGAAGCGCGCATTCCTGTTGTTGGTGTTTTTATTGGCGCTATTTCGGCTATTTTATTACAAGCCAGCGCCATTCCCATTGGTCTATTGGTAATTTTTGCTCAAGAGGGCCTGGTAGATATTTATAGCGCCATGCCAATTGTTTTGGGCGCTTTTCTTGGTACTTCTGTTGGCATTGCCGAGGTTGTTGCGGCCGTTACTTCCCGAAAAGGGGGGCGGCGAGTGGCTTTAGCCAATTTTATCTTTCGGTTAGTAACCATAGTGGTTATTTTGATTTTCTTTAATCAATTCTTATTTTTATTAAAACTAATTTATTTACAGCCTTCCTATCAAATCGCCTTGGGCGGCATTCTCTTGTCATTGGTTATGGCCATTGTCGGCTTAATAATTTTGAAGCCTCTTAGCGATTTAATCAAAAAAATTATACCAGACAGTGAAAAAACTGTTTTTATGTGGGCGGAGCATTTAGATCCAAGATACATTGCTCAACCCAAAGTCGCTTTAAAAAATGCGTTAATAGAGCTGCGGCGGATGTCGGAGGTGGCGCGGGAAATGTTTAGCGAAGCCACCAATCTAAATTTTATTTTTTCTTTAAGCGGTTTTCGGGCGGTAGAATATAAGGAATTGGTCATCGATAATTTACAAAAAGAAATTTTAATTTATTTGGACAAGGTTTCTAAACAAAGAATGACTCGCGAAGAATCATCGCGCTTGTTATATTATTCCATCATGGTTGATGACATTGAGCGGATGGCCGATTTGTCCCTTAATTTAGCCAAATTGGGGCAATATCAAAAAAGGTATAATATAGATTTATCTCAACCCGCCCTTGAAGAATTGAAGGACAATATTCGCTTAACTCGCCAGAACATTGAGGATGCCATATCATTATTTATTAATCCCGAGCCAACGGTTATCAATAAAATTATGGAGCAAGAAGTCGTGGCCGACGACCTTTTTGTCAAATATCGCCAAAATCATTTTGAAAGATTTTTTAACGATATTTGTCGCGCGGAAGCAGGGCCGATTTTTATTGAAATTCTAGTTAATTTGGAACAAATCTCAGACCACTGTAAAAATATTGCTGATTATTGGCAGAATTTAAGAGAACAATATTTATAATTTATGAGGCCAGTAGTTGATTCTAAATTTAAAAATATTGCCAGTCGTCGCGCAGAAGATAAAAAAAATTATTTTTGGTTAATTTTTTGGCCGATTGTTGTGGTGGCCTTTTTTATTTTAATTTTTTATTTACAAAATAAATATTTATTTATTAATCAAGTGGAGGTGGGGCATAGTCTGATTAACAATCGTTTTCACTTGACGCAGACGAAAGACGTACAAAATCAACTGCAATCATTTTTAAATCAAAAGTGGTTGTTCTTTTTTAAAAAAAATACGCCCTTAACCTTTTCAACCGGTCGGGCAATAGATTTAATAAAATCTGACGGAAGAATTAACGAAATAAATATATCTTGGCGGCCGCCGCATAAAATTAAAGCAGTTATTGAGGAAAAAATTCCGGTGGCCATTTTATCTGTCTCGGGCGATAAAGACTATTATCTAGATAAAGATGGCGAGATTATTTATCTTGCCACCAGTCCCTTGGTTGACTTGACCACCAATCAACCCTTTGATTTTCCTATAATTTATGATCAAACTGAAGCAAATAGCGGCTTTAAACCCTATCTAGACGCGCTTAAAACCGCATTACAGGCGTTTAATGCTTTAAATGGGGTCAACTATCCTTTGGTGATGAAAACCGTAAAAATAACGCAAAATAGCGGTTTTTTCTTGGGTGAGGGGCAAGCTGGTCCGGGCTTTAAAATTTACCTTTTATTAGACCCCGGCGAGATGGCTAATGAGATCGCCCGGTTGAAAATTTTATTAAATCAAAAGCTGCAAAATACCGTGCCGCAATATATTGATTTGCGTTTCGGCGAAAAGGTGTATTATAAATAAAAAATATTTCGTTGATTAATATCGGGCAATAAGTTATAATATAGAAACAGCGATTAAGTTAATTTAAAATTTTTATGAAAGCTAATTACATTATTATTCCATTGATTACGATTTTGGTTGCCCTGACCGGAAGCCTTTTAACGGGGTGGGGGATGACCTGGTATAATAGTCTTAATCTGATGTCTTGGACGCCGTCGGGTTCGCTGATTGGCATGGTTTGGACTATTATATTTATTTTATCTACCGTCTGCGCTTTAATTATTTATAATCAAAAAGATTGTGACCGTGAATCTATGTTTTGGTTAACAATGACTTTGTTCGCCATTAATGCTGCCCTGAACATGATGTGGAGTTTTTTATTCTTTACGCTTCATTTTTTGAGTTTAGCTATTATTGAGGCGTTTATTTTGGGGCTTTCAGTGGTGGCGTTAATTGTTTTAATTTGGCCACGCGCTAAATTAGCGGCGATTTTATTAATTCCTTATGCCGGTTGGGTATTTTTTGCCACTTATTTAAGTTATAATATTTGGTTGTTGAATAAATAATTTTTATATGAGCGAGGCTAATTGCAAAAAATGTGGTATGCCCATGGAAAGCGATACGGACCACTGCACTTGTAGGCCCGAGATTTGTATCTATTGTTGTGAATGCGGTCCAGAGTGCGCTTGCGGTTGTCAAAATAAATAGGGGGCATATAATATTTAGTACGAGCCGAAGAAAAACCGAACGATGGCGGGAAATTTTTGTTTACTAATCATACTAATTCTATCGCGAATGACTACGAATAAGAATATAATCACCAATCATACTAATTATATCACGAATTACTACCAATAATTATTCGTGGTTATTGGGGATAAGATATGTATGATTGGTAGGTCATTGTTCGTATAATTAGGGAGCGAGAGAATCCGCGAACGAGCTAAATTAGTAATAATAAGTATATGTATGAAGATTAAATTTTGGGGCGCAACCGGAGAAGTAACCGGATCAAATTATCTTTTAGAAGATCAAGGCACGAAAATTTTGATTGATTGCGGAATGTTTCAGGGCAGCGATGAGGCCTGGGAAAAAAATTTAAGCGATTTTAATTATAATCCAAGCGAGATAGAAGCGCTTTTGGTAACACACGCGCACGTGGATCACATCGGCAGAATACCAAAATTAGTCCACGATGGTTTCAATGGTGACATCTTCTCCACCGCCCCGACCAAAGATTTGGCTTACGAAATTTTACTAGATTCTCACGGAATAATGACCAGAAAAATAGCCAGCAAGGACTTGTTGCCCTATGACATCAACGATATTAATCAAGCTATGTCCCAGTGGCAAACCATAGCCTATCATCAAAAATTTTCTATCAAAAATTTTGCCATTGAATATTTTGACGCTGGCCACATTTTGGGTTCTGGCTCCATTAAAATTACCTCAGGCGACAAGACTATTGTTTTTTCGGGCGATATTGGCAATGTCCCGTCGCCGATCGTTAAAGATCCGGAATATTTTTATCAAACCGATTGGGCTCTCCTGGAGTCGCTCTATGGCGCGCGCATACATAATGATGCCTTAAATCGCAAGAGCTTGCTTCGGGACATAATTATTGACACGGTTAATCGCAAAAGCGTCTTGTTAATTCCGGCTTTTGCCATGGAAAGAACGCAGGAATTGCTTTATGAATTAAATGAATTAGTAAATCAAAAACAACTTCCCTCGGTGCCAATTTTCGTTGATAGCGCTTTGGGTATTCGCTTAACCGCTATTTATAGTAAGTATTCCCGCGATCCTTCTTTCTTTGACCAAGAGGCGATTAAGCTTGAAAAAAGTGGTGATAATGTTTTTGATTTCCCCGGCCTTAAATATGCTATTAGTGTTGATGATTCTAAAAAAATTAACGATGTTTTGCCGCCCAAGGTCATTATTGCCAGTTCGGGAATGGGCGAGGGCGGACGAATTATTCATCATCAGGTGCGGTATTTGCCCAATCCCAACAACATTATTTTGTTTATTGGATTTCAGGCGCACGGGACAAAAGGCAGACAGATTTTAGAAGGGGCTCCTAAAATTAATGTTTTGGGTCAGGATATTGATGTCCGAGCGCAAATAAAATCAATCGGCGGTTATTCTGCTCACGCCGATCAGCCGCAATTAATTAAGTGGGCCGAGGGGCTTAATAAGAACCGATTGAAAAATATTTTTATTGTTCACGGTGAGCCGGAGCAAAGCGAAATTTTGGCGAAATTATTGCAAGATAAACTCGGACTCAAAACAATAACACCGGCCTATGGACAAACCATAGACTTAGATTAAGTCAAAAATCAAAAAGCAAAATTCAAAATTACAAGTCAAAAGTTAAAAGCTAATTAACGCGATACTAATATGCTAACGACATACTAATAATACGAATAATAATTAGTATAATTAGCATCAATTCGTATATTAGCATTGGGTTTTAACGTTTTTAGTTTGTGTTTTTTATTTTTTAGATTTTATCTTTTATTTCATGCTGTCCCGGCTTTTAAAAATAAAACCACCCGCCATCCGCTTTTCTAAATCCGAGAAACGTTCTTTTACCTTAGTTGAATTATTAGTCACCATCGCCGCTATCGGCCTTTTGGCGGCCTTGGCCATCGTGGCCGTCAATCCAGCCAGAATTAAGGCCAGAGATGCCACCAGAATGCAGAATATCAAGGCCCTTACCAATGCCTTGGAATTGACCTTTGCCTTTGATAACTCCTATCCTAATTCAGGAGGCACGATTTGTCTTTCCACCTGTATGTCTGGTTCTCCTCCTGCCTGGTGCACGGGCCTCTTGGCCCAAATGTCCAGTATCCCCAATGATCCTTTACCCAATCAACAATGTTATCTATATAACTCAGATGGCGCTAACTTCAGAGTAGCAGCCACATTTGAGTCTGCTTCCAACTCTTTCCTGGCTCAAAATGACGGGGGCCTCTATTCTCAATACTTTGAAGGCCAAAGCACTCCTGGTCAAATCCCTCTTTATTGGGCAAGATATGCCAGCGCAGCTGGAGGAAATTGGTCAAGCGATGCTGGAACTTGGGTTACTACTTCTGGGGGCTCTACGGTTACTACTCACCCAGGAGCAGGCGATACTGTTATCTTAGACGCTAATTCTGGCAATGTAACCGTTAATGTTGCTTCTGAATGCGATGATATTACGGCTACGGGATATACAGGCACTCTGACCTTATCAGCAGGACTGACTGTTTACGGCAACCTTTTGTTTGTGTCTGGAATGACTTTTACTCCTGGAACACAGACTGTTACCTTTGCCGCAACTACATCTGGAAAAACCGTTACCTCTGGTGGAAAGAGTTTTTACAACGTTACTTGGAATGGCTCGGGCGGAGAGTGGACGTTGCAGGATAATTTTACCAGCAGAAATCCTACTCTTACCGTTGGAACACTTAACTTGGATGGGAAGACATACAATGCGAACTATGGGTCAGTGACTCTCGGTGGCGGTTTCACTCTTAATGTCGGAACGGGTAGCCTGACTCTTAGTGGTTATGGAGGTCTTACTATTCCGACTGGGGCTATAATGACTGTCTCTACGGGTACAATAGGAGGTGGAATGTTTGATTTTACCGTCTCGGGGACGGGAACATTTATCGCAACTGGAGCCGCTACAATTACCGCTGGTGGGAATGTCAGTATCTCAAGCGTGAACTTCAGTGCAGGGACATCAACCCTTACTCAATCAGGGTCGTCAGCCAAAACCATCTCCTGCACACAACCCTTATACAATTTCACAGCAAGTTTAACGAGTGGGAGCACCCTACTCGCCAATCTGACTACCGTGAATAATCTTACTATCGGTTCTGGCAAGTCACTTAACGCCAGCACCTACGACCTCACTGTTGGCGGCAACTGGACAAATAGTGGAACTTTTACAGCAGGAACAGGTACAGTAGTTTTTAATGACGCCGCCAAGACTTCAACCATTTCAGGCACGACCACTTTTTATAACTTCACTTCCACCACGCCCAATAAAGCCATTCGCTTTACCGCAGGCACAACCCAGACCTTTACTTCTTTTGCCTTAACTGGCACAGCAGGCAATTTGATAACCATAGACACAAACACAGGGGCAAGCACGTTTAATTTATCGGATAGCACGGGAACCAACCAAATCTATTACACCTCGGTCACCAGAAGCGTGGCTGGAGGAGGGGCGACCTGGAATGCTTTTTTAAGTGATGGCAATGTGAACGGAGGAGGGAATAGCGGGTGGGCCTTTTAGCTTGCGGCAAGCTTCCTACTAATTACGAATCAATTACAAATATACAAATTACGAATTGGGAATTGATAATTAAAAATTGCTCTTTAGAAGAATTCGTAAAGCTCCTTTTTGTTAAAGAAATAAGGAAATAATAAGTGGTCAAAATACACGATCGAGCTGTTTGACCGCTTGGTAGGGGAGAGGGGAGGCAATAATTACCAATTTCTAATTTTCAATTATCCTACGAATTACGCGGACATAGAAAAATGAAAAATATCAGCCCGAGGTTTGAGCCTTAGGCTCATCAGCCTTGGGTTGAGACCCGCCCGCTTCGCCAGAGCGATAGCGAGGCGAGCTTTGGGCGGGAAATCTAAAATTTAAAAAATATGAAAAAAGACGATTTACAATCGCAAATTATTATTTATCAAACCGGAAAACATCAACAAAATTCAGTTGTTTCCATTTTGGAAATAACTGCCAAAGACGGTTTCTAATTTTCAATTTCTAATTCTCCCACAAAATTACGATAAGTTAAATTACAAGCACAAAATTACCAACTTATCAACCTGCGGTTGATCGTCCGCAGGACGACAAATCCTAATCCGCCAGCTGGCGGACACAATAATCAAAATTCAAAGATTTAAATAATTTTGAGCTTTGAGTTTGGTGCTTATTTGGTCCGCCAACTGGCGGATTGAATTTGGTGCTTGATTTCTTATTCGCAGTTCGCAAAATTAGTACCCGCCTGCCACCTGCCCGCCACCCGCCCGACTCGCTACGCGATTCGTAGCGGGCGGGAAGCCACCCCTTGGATTGGACATAAAAGCTTAAAAACAAAATCATTTCCTATTTTCTGTCCCGCCTGCCAACGCCTGTCAATCGCATCGAGATAGACTTCGGAGATAAACCCTAACAGTAAATAAACTTCCTATTTAGAGATAGGCATATGGCGGGCAGGTTAGAATTAACTCTAGGAAGGCATCCGCCAACTGGCGGAGGCGGGCAGGTATTTTTCGTAAATTCGCATTATAGCGCTGTTTATTTTACGACACTTGATGGTTTATAATTAAAATTATTTATGGAACAAAAAAAACAAGTTGGCGTGGGATTTGGAATAATGTTATTAAAAGATAACAAAGTTCTTTTGGGTAAACGGCACGACGATCCGATCAAAGCTTCCAGCGCTTTGCATGGCGAGGGAACTTGGACTATGCCAGGCGGTAAACTGCATTATGGAGAAAATCCGCAAGATGGGGCCAAGCGAGAGGTAAAAGAAGAGACAGATATTGAAACGGGCCTATTAAAGTTGATAAGTATGACCAATGATGTGGTTATAGACGCCCATTTTGTGACTTTTGGTTTTTTATGCGAAGATTTCAGGGGAGAGGCAAAAATCATGGAGCCGGATGAAATAACCGAGTGGCACTGGTTTGATTTAGATAAACTGCCGTCGCCGATGTATAAATCATCGCAAAAAATTATAAATAATTATAATAATCAAACCTTTTATTCAGATTAAATTTGTTATAAATAATAGGGGAGACCAAACACAAAATAGGCCCTTTTAAAGGCCTATTTATATATTAGTGGATTAATGGGTCGTAAAAGAAACATTGTGCGACGCATTCTATTTAGTTTTTCACCCCTATTCCCTGTTTATATGTTGAATTATCGATGTTGGAAGCCCTTCACTGGGCGCGAGGGCCTTTACTTGAACTATAGACCAAATTTTTAAATATTGAGTAGTAAACCAAATGCCTATTAAAAATATTGTTATCACTAATATGACCATTATTGTGAAGGCAATATTTGGGGCCATTGGTTTATGCCACCACCCATAGGGCGAACCAACAATACTGGGATAACGTGTGCTTTTATAAATACTCATAGATATACTTATTACTACTAATAACATCTAAGTCACTAATCATACGAATAATGACCTACTAATCATACATATCTTATCCCCAATAATCACGAATAATTATTGGCCTGCCTGCCGGTAGGCAGGTAGTAATTCGCGACCTGCCCGCCTATTGCCTGCCCTGGAGTTAACTCTAAATATAGAGATTAAGAGATGATTTTGTTTTTAAACCTTATGTCCATGGGGTGGCGATGGCAGGCGGGTAGAATTTAGTACGATTAGCGATTTTAGATTAAATAATTAATTGGATTAACGGGAATGCCATTTAAGCGTACCTCAAAATGTAAATGCGGTCCAGTGCAAAACGGTCCGGCTCCGGGTGTTCCCGGTATACCGCCGCTTCGACCGATCATATTTCCGCGTTGAACGTATTGTCCTTCAATAACATTAATAGCGCTGACATGACCATAAACAGTGGAGATGCCATCGCGATGAATTAACATAATATAACTATACCCCATTCCCCCATTATGAACCTTGCCTACATAGCCGGCGGCTGGAGCGCGAATGGGGGTGCCGTGCGCTGTCCTAATGTCAACGCCCGAATGTTGGCCTATTGATTTTATAAAAGGATAGTCTGGGTCATGAAAAGCGCTCGTGATTATGTTTTCAGGTACTGGCCAAGATAAAATCAGCGGTCCCCCATTTTCATTCAATTTTGCCAACATTTGTTGTTGATCCTTCTCAGCTAATTTTTCTCTCATCATTTTTTCGGCGCTATCAATTGCCGCTTCGGCCGCCCTCTGCTCTTGCACTGCGCCGGCCAACAGGGTCTGGAATTTCCATTCAGCATTTTGTGTTTCAGATAATAAATTATTTTTACCGCTCTGTTCTAACGAGAGATTCTGTTTTTGACCTATTAAATCTTGCTGTAAATCAGATAAGGTTTGTTTTTGATTTTCTAAATCGCTCTTTTGCGCCTCTAAACCAGTTTTAACTAGCTTCATTTTTTCTACATTATCTTGTAGGCCAGCCTGTAAGTTTTCTAGATATTTAGATTGAGTTAAAAAATCCGAGATATTATCGTTAAGCAATAGCATTTCTAAATCATTTTTATTATCATTTTGATTAATTAATTGCAGTAAGGAGATCAGTTGTTGTCTTCTCTTATCAATTTCGTCAGATTGATTTATTATTGTTAATTGTAATTTTGTAATTGACAGCCCGGTTCCTTTTATTTGTTCTTGTTTTTGTTGAATTTCAGTTCTTGTTTTTGCCAGTTGATTGTCTAAAATACTGATTTGGTTTTTTAACGATGTGGATTGTTTTTGGGTGGTATTAATTTTATCTTGATAAATTTTCTTTTGGTCTTCTAGCTGTTGAATTTTATCTTTTTGCGCGTTAATTTGAGCCTGTAGGTCGCTAACCGCATCGGCAAGGACAGGTTTAGGCGCCATTAAAAATAAGATACCTTGCGCATAAATGGCGACAATGAACACAAAGGCGATAATTCTTTTTATAGTAATGGTTGACATTAAATTTAATTTTAAATCATCTGGCTCAATTTGTCCAGGGCAACCTTGATGCGCTCCAACGTTTTTTCAAGGCCCATAATTTCAGCAATTTCTGCAGGCGGTGGAGACGACTCAACGCCAGTCAGGGCCACCCTAAATGGCCAAAAAATATCACCCACTCCCCTATCTTGACCTAATCGATTAAGGATAGCTTGAATAATTTGGGCAGTAAACTTCTGAGAAAATAAATTTTTTAATTCATCATAAATCATTTGTAAATTTTCTTTTGTTTTCATCGGATTAGATTTTTTCCAAATAAGAATACCCGCCTCATAATCTAATTGATTAGTAAAGAAAAATCTTGTCTTATCGCCTATTTCGTTCAATTTTTTGAGCCGTTCTTGTTCTAACTTAATTATTTTACCAAGCCAATTCATGGAAATCGTTTCACCGGCCTCCTTGATAATTAGTTGATTGCCATTTTGTTGAACGAAACCATCGTTAATTAGATAAGGCAAACAAAGCGCGGTTAAGGTTTTATTATCAAGTTGGCGAATATAAAGACCATTTAACCAATCTAGTTTGTCTATATTGAATGCGGCGCCGGCCTTTTGGAGCTTGGCTATGGAGAACTCTTTAATCAGTTGTGGGAGCGAAAAAATTTCTTCCTTGCGAGGATCTCCGCTCCGGCCCGAAGGGCCTTGAGCGGACCATCCCAATAAAGCAATAAAATTTATCAGGACTTCTGGCAAATAACCTTTAGCTAAATAATCTTCTACTGCCACATCGCCTTGACGCTTAGATAGTTTGGAGCGATCAGGGTTTAAAACCAGCGGCAAATGAACAAATTGCGGCGGTGTCCAGCTTAATGCCTGATATAAGAAGATATTTTTAGGCAAACTAGAAACCCACTCTTCTGCGCGAAACACGTGCGTGATCTTCATTAAATGATCGTCAATGACGCTGGCTAAGTGATATGTTGGCAAACCATCAGATTTTAAGAGGACAGGATCATCAATGTCACGATAATTAAATTGGATTTCGCCACGGATTAAATCATTAATTTTAACTATCCCCTGCTCCGGTATTTTTAGACGTATCACATAGGGTTGATTATTCTGTGTTTTTTTCGTGATTTCGTTTTTGGATAAATGCCGACAGCGTTCGTCATACATGGGTGGTAATTTTTTGGCTGTTTGTTCTTGGCGCATCTGTTCTAATTCTGTCTCGCTGCAAAAACAATAATAAGCCTTATCTTCATCAATTAATTTTTGAGCAAAATTTTTATAAATATCAGATCGTTGGGATTGGAGATACGGTCCGAACTTACCTTTCTGCTCAATGACAAATTCTTCATTTTTGATTTTTGATTTTTGATTTTTGATTTTGACTGAGCGTAGGCGAAGGAACGGCCCTTCGTCCCAATCAAGACCCATTTGACCCAGAATCTTTATTAAGTTTTCTAATGCGCCGGGCACCAATCTTTTTTGGTCAGTATCTTCAATGCGTAAAATCATCGTACCTTTGCTATGTCGGGCAAATAAATAATTAAAAAGAAAGGTACGCAGTGAACCAATATGCAAATAGCCGGTCGGTGATGGGGCAAAACGAACACGAATCATAATTAATTATTATATATGACTTTTTATTTAGTTTTATTAATTAATTCTTTAAGTATATGATAATAGGGTTCAAGTGCCAAGTTTTTTGCCGCCCGAACGATATCCATATATTTTTTAAATTTTAATTATTTAGTGCTTTCAATTCTTTGCCAGATTTTTTTAAGATTATATTTTTTAATTTTAATTCGCCAGAATATAAGCAGCCATAAATATAGTCTACCCAAATATAGCAATTTTGTCCAATAAAATTCTTTCAAGCTTTTGGGATAAGTAAAAAATAATTTAACTCCACCGCTAATTTCCTTGATAATATTTCTTTCTTGCCGAAGCTGTTTTTTCTGGACATAACCGCCCGTAGAGCGATTTTTTTGTAGCAGCCAATCGTGGAAATTGTTAGGATATTTGACATAAACGATTGCGTCCGGCGCATAAGCAATGGCGTATTTTTGCTCGCGGATTTGTTGAGTAATCCATCCGTCTTCAGATAAAATGTCTTCAGGGATATGATGAATTAGATTTTTTCTAAAGGCATAAAGATAGCCAGAACAAGGGAAAATTTTTGTTTGTAAACGCATTTGGTGGGCGGCGTTAGTCAAAAAGTGGGCCCAATAGCCAAAAACATTATTTTTGAGATTAATTGGCAGTGGATGGCCGGTTACAGCGCCAACATCAGGACGAGTTAATGGGATTATTAATTTTTTAAGAACGCCGTCTTCTATCCAGACGTCGCCATCAGTTAAAATAAAAATTTCGCCGCGGGCTTGCTCTAAAGCTAAGTTAAGCGCCGCGGGCTTGCCATGATGTTCATCCTTAATATATTTGATTCGTGGATCAATCAAGCTGAATTTCTGCACGACGCTGGCCGTTTCTTCGTCTGGTCCCACGACTAAAATTTCATAGTCTTGAGCTAAATTTTCATTTAAAATAGCCGTTAAACATTTTGGCAGCGTGCCCCCTTCCTTATAGGTGGTGACAACAATTGAGATCATGGTCGTCCTATTAATTTTTCAATTAATTCTTGTAGTTTTTTGCCGTCAAGATTGACGTCTCGACGTTTTAAATCGCCAGCCTTGGCGCGAAGAATTTGATAAATAGGATTGTCGTCGGTAACATCTTTGGCTAATTGTTGAGCTAAATTTTTTAAGTAGACATCTTCGAGATTGCCGGGGAAGCCACCTTCAGTCTCGGCCAGTTGTTCTATGGCCGATATCAAGATAGTGTCGGGGGTAGTCTCAATATCGAGAGCGCCCAATTCATTAACTGCCGTTTGCAGCCTGTCCGCAACCAAGGGCGTAATTTTGAAGTTCTCTTGTTTGATGGTTTGAGCTATTTTTCGCACGGCCTTTTCCAGGAGACGATTTTTTTCTTGATTTGGACCAAGTTGTTCCTTAAAGTTGTTCATAAGGTTTATTTTAAATTGAATTTTTTAATTAAAGAATACTTTGCTCCAGAGCGAGATAATTCGCTTTTCATAAGGTCAACGCTACGGACAGTAAAATTGAGCGATTCAACGTTCATAATTGGAATATTAATGGTCTGAGGCGCATTAAGACGAGCTAGGGTTAAGTGGATGGACCAGGGGCGTTCATCAATTTCTAGTTTGATGTGTTTCAGCGCTTGACCTATTCTGGTGCGAAGATCGGACAGCTTATTATTCCCTACTTCTTGGCAGCCCACGAATAATACACGCGGTTTTTTTAAATTAGGAAAACCATCTAAGGTTGTTAATTTTAAATTAATCTTGATTGGAAAAATTATTGAATGATTAATTATCTCGGCCACCCGTTCCAGCTGTTGAGCTGTTAAATAGCCTAAAAAATGTAAAGTAATATGAATGCCGTCTGGATTAACCCACTTAATGTCAGCAGGGGCGTTTTTACTTCGCAGCTCATTCATTAACTGCTTTAGGTGGGCCTTAATCTCGGCCGGTAGATTAATGGCGATAAAACTACGAGTTTTGGGCTGATTAATGTTCATACCCAGTAGTAGCAGTTTGATGCTTCTTAATCAGTGCGATTTATGGGCACAAGACAAGAAACAGCGTTTAAGTTAATTAAAATGATTTGCCAAAATAGTGAAACGAAGCCAGAGCACTATCAAACTCCACTACTGGGCATATTAAAATTATAAGATATTTTTTATAGTTTGGCAAGATCAACGCTTGTGTTATACTGTAATACATGAAAATCACTAATCATACTAATCTTATCCCTAATAATACTAATATTATTAGCCTGCCTGCAGGTAGGCAGGTAGTAATTAGCGACAGTATTCGTACAATTAGAGACTTAGATATTATTAGCAGTAATAAGTATATATATGAAAGAAGCTCTATTATATAAAAAATTACTCAATAAAACAGTTAACTGCAGAGCTTGTTATCAATATTGTATTGTGGCCGATGGACAGCGTGGCGTTTGCGGCGTTCGCGCCAATCATAACGGTAAGTTATATTCATTGGTATATGGAAAATTGATTGCTTTAAATATCGATCCGATTGAGAAAAAGCCGCTATTTCATTTTTTGCCCGGAAGTCAATCATTGTCATTAGCCACAGCTGGTTGTAATTTCAAGTGTTTGAATTGTCAGAATGCCGATATTTCGCAATTGACCAAGGGTGGTCAAGAAGTTTTAGGCGAAGAGATGTCGCCTAAAAAAATTGTTGAGATGGCGCTAGAGAATAAAACGCCCAGTATCTCATATACTTATACCGAGCCGACTATTTTTATAGAATATGCCTTGGATGTTATGAAATTGGCTCATCAGAAGAATATCAAAAATGTCTGGGTGACTAATGGATATTTTTCTCCAGAAACCTTTAAACTAATTAGTCCCTATTTAGATGCGGCTAATGTTGATTTAAAATTCTTTTCTGATCAATTTTATCAGCAAGTTTGCGGCGCGCGATTGCAGCCCATTTTAGATAATTTGAAGTTATTAAAAAATGGTCAAGTTTGGTTAGAAATAACCACCTTGTTGATCCCCGGCCATACTGATCAAGACCAACAATTAGAGAGCATCGCTAAATTTATTAAAAATGAACTGGGGGCCGAGACGCCTTGGCACATCTCGACATTTTTCCCGACCTATAAAATGGCCAACATTTCGCCCACCCCGACAAAGCTGGTTGACCGCGCTTACCAAATTGGCGAAGATGCCGGCCTAAAATATGTTTATGCGGGCAATGTTTTAGGCGACAAGCGAGGAAATACCTATTGTCCCAAATGTAATAAATTAAACATTGAAAGAACAAATTATCACATTAAAAGGCTAGATAAGGGTGGAAAATGTTGGAACTGTCAAACAGACTTAAATTTAATTCTAAAGTAAAAAGCCGGTCTGTTGAATCGGCCTTTTTAGCTATCTATTCTTATGCTTAGGTCCGCTTGCGCGGTTTCCGGGAAACATCCGGTTGAGAAGCGGTCTGTCGCAGCATTTCGGCTTCAGGGACGGGGTGGCCACAGAATACACAGGGGCTTATAGTACACTCCCTGCCACAGTTTGGGCATTTCGGTGTATGGTGAAAATGTAGCATAAACCACCTCCTTGTGGTTATTAACCAATATAGCGCTGAGGGTGATTTTTATCAATGTTTTTAATTGTGGATAAATTAGCATTCCTGCTGCTGCTTGACGACTGCCAATAAGTATGGTATACTTATTCCTACGAATGAAGTTATTTAATAAGTAAATTCGTAATTCGATTAAAATTCGTAATTAGTTAGGAGGAGCGAAGCGACTATGAATAACAACTTTACCTTAAAAGCTCAAGAGGCCATGCAAGACGCTCATAATATTGCCATGGAGCAGGACCAGCAGCAGGTGGACACATCTCACCTGATGTTGGCCTTGGTCCAGCAAGATGAAGGCGTAGTTTTGGCTATCTTTAAAAAATTAGAGGTAGATATAGATAAATTTAAACAAGAGCTAGAAAAGATTATTGAGTATTTACCAAAAATGAAAATTGGCGGTCCAGCCAATTTAGCTGAAGTTTATATTACTCCCCTACTCCAGCGCAGTTTATTTCAGGCCACCAAAGAGGCGGCTCGTCTCAAAGATGAATATGTTAGCACTGAACATTTACTTTTGGGCTTACTTCAGGTTAATTCAATAATAAAAGAATTGACAAAAAGATTTAGTATTGATTATGACTCAATCCTAAAGGTTTTGGTTAGCGTTCGCGGTTCGGAGAGAATTACCGAGCCAGAGCCAGAGGCTAAATATCAGGTTATTGAAAAATATACGAATAATTTAACAGAGGCGGCCCGCCAAGAAAAAATTGATCCCATTATCGGGCGTGATAACGAAATTCGCCGTTTAATTCAAATATTATCTCGTCGGACTAAAAATAATCCAGTCCTTATCGGCGAAGCCGGAGTGGGTAAAACCGCAATTGCGGAGGGACTGGCTCAGCGAATTGTCAGCGGCGATGTGCCTGAATCGTTAAAAAAGAAAGAATTAATATCTTTGGATTTAGGCGGATTAATTGCGGGGACAAAATTTCGCGGTGAATTTGAAAATCGATTAAAGGCCGTGCTTAATGAGATTAAAAGAGCCGGTAATTATCTTTTATTTATTGATGAGCTGCATACCGTGGTTGGCGCCGGCGCGGCCGAGGGGGCCATTGACGCTTCCAATATGTTAAAGCCGGCTTTATCTCGAGGCGAATTGCATTGTATCGGCGCGACTACGCTTAAAGAATATCAGAAATATATTGGAAGAGACCCGGCCTTAGAGCGTCGCTTCCAGCCCGTTTATGTGAATGAGCCTAGTATTGACGACTCTATCGCCATTTTACGCGGAATTAAGGAGAAATATGAAGTTCATCACGGGGTCCGAATTACCGACGATGCCTTAATAGCCGCTGTAAAATTATCAGCGCGTTATATTAGTGATAGATTTTTGCCAGATAAGGCCGTTGATTTGATGGACGAAGCCGCCTCTTCTTTGCGCATGGAAATAGAGAGCGAGCCCGAGGCCATCGACAAGCTAAAAAGAAGAATCACCAAGTTGGAAATAGAGAAGGCGGCCCTAAAAACCGACAAGGACGCCAAAGATAAATTAAAAAAAATAAACAAAGAATTGGCAAATTTAAAAGAAGAATATCAAAGTTGGGAGATTAAATGGAAGACCGAGAAAGAAGCCATTATGGCCCTTCGCGAAATTAATCGCCAAATAGATAAATTGAAACAAGAACGAGAGATTGCCGAACGCTGCGGCGATTTGCAAAAAGTTGCCGAGATTAAGTATGGTCGAATACCTGATTTAGAGAAAAAAATGTTATCTTTGCGAAAAAAACTTCAGAAGGTTAATAAGGAAAAACGAATTTTAAAAGAAGAAATTAACGTTGAAGATGTGGCAAAAATAGTCGCTCTCTGGACCGGTATTCCGGTGACCAAAATGTTAGAACAAGAAACCAAAAAATTAGTTAAGATGGAGGACGAAATTCATAAACGTTTGATTGATCAAGAGGACGCGGTTCGATCGGTTGCCAATGCGATTCGTCGCAGTCGCGCCGGAATTGCCGAGGAGAACAAGCCAATTGGTTCTTTTATGTTTATTGGACCCAGCGGCGTGGGTAAAACTGAATTAGCCCGGGCTTTGGCTGAATTTATGTTTGACACCGAACAAGCATTAGTGCGATTAGACATGTCGGAATATATGGAGCGGCACACGGTTGCCAAGATGGTCGGTTCTCCTCCCGGTTATGTTGGATATGAAGAGGGGGGGCAGCTAACCGAAATCGTTCGTCGTCGCCCATATTGTGTTATTTTATTTGACGAGATTGAAAAGGCTCATCCAGACATTTTTAATATTCTATTGCAAATTTTAGATGACGGGCGTTTAACTGACGCCAAGGGACGAGCAGTCAACTTCAAGAATACGATTATTATTATGACTTCTAATTTAGGCTCTGAATTGATTCAAGCGCACGCAAAACAGTCTGGTTTTGGATTTATGTCATCACAAGAGAAAAATAATTCAGATAAAATTATCAAAGACAAGATTTCTGAAAAATTACGCGAGCGATTTAGGCCAGAATTTTTGAATAGAATTGATGAGATTATTCTCTTTAAGACCCTTACCAAAGATGACATTAAAAAAATCGTTGATTTACAGTTAAAAAAATTAGAAGAACGTTTGATTGATAAAAAAATAAAAATCAATATTACGGCCGATGCGCGCGGTCTTTTGGCAGAGCAGGGCTTTGATTCGGTCTATGGCGCCCGGCCCCTTAAAAGATTGATTCAAAAAGAAATTTTAGATAAATTGGCGCTGAAAATGGTCAGCGGGGAAATTGGCGACGGACAGCGCGCCAGGGTATGCCTAAAAAATAAAAAAATAATTGTTGAGAAAATATAATTATGTTGAAAAAATCATTTTGGTTGTCAGCGATCTTACTGCTATGGTTTTTACCGAAACCAATTTTGGCTATCAGTTTTGATCCTAATTATCTTATTTCTGACCATGAGTTTGTTGACTGCCAAAACGCGACTAAAGACGATGTCGTGAATTTTCTAAAACAAAAAAGGGGGGCACTCGCCTCTTATTTTACTACCGACATAGATAATCAGATTAAGCATGCGGGAGAAATTATTTATAATGCTGCTCAAAGATATCAAATTAATCCCTGGGTATTAGTAACTATTTTACAAAAAGAGCAGACATTAGTTACCAGCCCAGTAATTAAAAGCACCCAGTATGACTTCGCGACCGGTTTTGCCTGCTATGATGATGGCAGAACCGTTAGCCGCTTTAGTGGTTTTACCGTTCAGGTTGATCGAGCTACCTGGCGACTTAGATATTTTTTAGAGCATCCTTGGGAGTTTACTTATCGGCTAGGCCAGGTTTATAAAGTTAATGGCGTTAGGGTCAGACCGCAGAACCTGGCCACCGCGGCTTTATATAATTATACTCCGCATATTAACGGTAATCGTCTTTTTTGGCAGATTTGGCAATCATGGTTTGTCAAAAACGGTCCCCTCCCCAACGGCACCTTGGTGCGTGCAACGGGAGATAAGGGCGTTTGGCTGATTCAAAACAATCTTCGCCGGCCGTTTTATTCTAAAGCGGTTTTTTTAGCCAGCTATAGTTTTAGTAAGGTGCAGGTAATTTCTAGGCAAGAATTAGATCGATATGAAATTGGTGATCCAATGACCTTTTCTAATTATTCTCTGTTAAGGGCTTCGTCTGGCGACATATTTTTGTTGGTTGACGGGGTGCGGCGGAAAATATATTCTGACGCATTATTTAAAAAAATCGGCTGGCGACCAGAAGAAGTGGTGGCAGTAGAAGCAAGTGATTTAATTCAGTATCCCGAGGGCAAGCCCATCACCACCTCCTATCCGTCAGGAGCCTTATTAAGAGATAAAATTAGCGGCTTGGTTTATTATGTTAAAGATAATATGAAATATCCTGTTACTGATGAGATAATTCTATATACTAATTTTCCCTATGAAAACATTGACGACGTTGATCCTTTGGAACTTAATGCATTTAATTTTAGCGATCCTGTTAAATTCAGAGATGGTACATTAATTAAAGATTATAATAATTCAACAGTTTATATAATATCGCAAGGCAAGAAACTGCCAATTATCAATGCTGAAACGTTCGAGGCGATGGGTTATTCTTGGGACAATATCATAACGGTTAATGACAGGGCCTTAAGCCTGCATCCGATGGGCGACATTTTAGATTTTAGCAAAATATAATAAGCTAAAGCTAATAATTTCCAATTTCTAATTCTCCTACGAATTACGAATTAAGTACGAATATACTAATATTTTAAAAGTTGTATTCGTGTCAATATTCGTTTAATTCGTGTTTGTATCGTCCGCAAATTCGCATTATATAAATCATTCGTAATTTGTATATTCGTACATAATTTGTAATTTCGTAGGTAATATGTTATCTTTCGCCGCCATTACTCCCCATCCACCAATTATTATTCCCAATGTCGGCAAGGGCAATATTGATTTGGTTAAAAAAACTATTGAGGGAATGAAGAGACTGGAGAGAAAATTAAAAAAAGTTAAACCCGATGTCATAATTATTATTTCTCCGCATGGCACTCTATTTGCCGATGCCTTTTCAATTAATTTAGTTGAAAAATATACTGGGAATTTTAGGACTTTCGGCGATTTAAGCGCTAATTTAAGTTTTAACGGTGATGTGGCCTTGGCGCATAGGATATTTGAAAAATTAGGGAGCAAAATGCCTGTAGCCATGATTAGCCATCCGGAACTAGACCATGGCGCGCTTGTTCCTTTGTTTTATTTAACTCCGCGATTGACTCAATATTCAATCATTCCCATGAGTTATTCATTCTTAGATTATAATAAACAAATGGAATTTGGTGAGCGGCTGAAAGAAGAGATATTGTTATCTAATAAAAAAATAGCCGTAATCGCCTCAGGAGATCTGTCACATCGCCTAACCTTTGACGCGCCGGACGGATATAATCCGCAAGGTAAAATTTTTGACGATAAATTAGTATCATTACTTAAAAAGAAGTCAATTAAACAAATTTTAGGGCTAGATTCTGGACTGATTGAAAGCGCTGGACAATGCGGCTTGCGTTCAATTTTAATTTTACTCGGAATTATGAAGGATATTAACTACCAGCCAGAACTTCTTTCGTACGAAGGCCCATTCGGGGTGGGATATTTGGTGATGAATTTTAAACTTTAAAACAACAAAAACACCGCGGTCACGACATTCTCGAGCCCGGTGTTTTTTGTTTATTATGATTTATTTAATTTTGTAGATCCAAATTTTATTAAGAACATTCTTGGCAGTATTAAGACGTAGATGATTATCAGTATAAAGGGTAAACAGTACATCGCCATTTTTAACCGGTTCATTAATCATTTTGTGGAAATAAATACCAGCCGTTTCTAGTTTTGGTGCACCGAGAAGTCGACAAATCTCTACCAGATTTTTGTTGTGTACTTCAATAATTCTACCATTTTTATGAGCAAGAATATTATAATGGAGGCGACCGATTTTTACTTTTTCTGAGTCAATGGGCTTGCCGCCCTGAGCGATAATAATTTCTTTCATTTTTTTCCAGGCTTGACCGTTAATCAAGGCTCGGCGGGCCATATAAATACCGGTGCCCTTTTTGACCCTCCCAACCAATTCTAACAAAGTACCAGCCAGTAAAAGCGATTTTTGTTCTAAATCAATGGGACGGTTCTCTTTTTGTTGGAGTACCCTTAAAATATCGCGAGCTTCCAGTGACGGTCCAATCCCCTTACCCACAGGTCCAACTGCTGATTTCTGGATTAAGATTTTAGTTTTAATGTGGAATTTTTTGGTCAGAAACTGGAATAACTGACTGATGATTTTGGCGTCTTTGAGGGTAGTTACTTTGGCGGTTGGTCCAACCGGAATATCTAAAATTAAATGAGTAATGCCCATGGCTACCTTTTTGGCCACAATTGAAATAACCATTTTAGTATATAATTCCATGCCGAGCTGATAAACAATTCCCAAGATCTTATCATCAGCCGGCGCCACATCATTAGCGCCCCACATTAAGCAGGCGCCTACTTTTTTGACGATTTTTTTGATTTGTTCGCTATTATAAGAAACAGAGGTCAAGACCTCAAATGTATCTGCCGTGCCAGCGGCCGAGGTAACAGCGCGGGTAGAAGTTTTAGGAATAATAACGCCATAACTAGCCACAATGGCGACGATGATCGGCGTTACGCGGTTACCCGGTAATCCACCGATAGAGTGCTTGTCGGCGACCACTCGACCGAAGTTAAACCTAGCGCCTGTGTTGGCCATAGCTTTAACCATATAATACATTTCTTGATGGGAAAAATTATTTTTTTTAGCTAAGGCGCTCGCCACAAAAAAACCAATTTCTACATCATTCAACCTATTATTTACAATGTCCGAAATGATAGAATATATTTCTTGATAGGACAATGGTTTACCTAACAATTTTTTTTGAATAGCCTTCATGGAAATTGGGCGGCCGGCAAGACTTAATTCTAAAAGTTGGCCCTTTTTAATTTTATATTCATTGATAACTTCATGAAACAAGCCAACTTGACCCAATTTAACCAACGTTTCAGTAATGTCTACCATCGCCTCTCTTTGTTTTTTTTGCCAATGTATGTTTAGCTCATCTCCCGCTCGTAGTCCGTATCGCTGGGCATCAACCCTATGAATAACCACAATCCAGGGATTGCCAGTTTGAATGTCCAAATTTTTAACACGCAGAAAAAAAGAATTTTTCATAATTTTGTTTTCAAAATTGGGGATAAAGTTTATTAGAAGTTTTTTTAGGGAAAAACTCAATTGCTTCAGCTAGTTCTTTATGACTTTTAGCATATTCTTCTATGTCTATGCCTTTTTGGTAGGCTTCGCAAGATTGAACTAGGGCCATAGCACCAGCCCTTGTTCCCTGAGGATGAGCATGACAGCCAGCCCCCATCGTGGTAATAAAGTCTATGTTGCCCATTACCTCAATAAATGGTTTAAGTAGTGTTGGGTTTAATCCGCCAGATATAATGGGACAACATTTTTTCATGCCTCGCCAACTATCATCTTGAAGAATAAGATAATGGGCGGTGTCGGCAGAAACAAGTTTTATTACGTCAGCATCCTTCTGCGGAATAGTGGCCCAAGATTGATTAAAAAGGTGCCCTAAGCTTTTAAAATTCAAGATATTGTGGGCGGCAACAACATCTTCATTTGGGCTGCCAGCCATTTTTCCTACACCGGCCGTTCCAGTGTGGATTCCAGAAGCGCCAGCTAAACGAGCAAATTTTGACAAAACCAATACCGAAAAGCCAATTGGATTTTCTGGTCGGGTAAATCCTCCATGGCCTGCTCGATGAAAATGAATAAATACGTCGGGATATTTCCGTCTAAGTGTTTGGACGGCCATCCAGCCAGCAGTAATGCCGTCAATAAGAAAAGCATAACTCCCGGGTTCAAATCCCGCATTACGAATCAATTCACAGCGTTTAATCATGGTATCAAAATCAGCGGCCGAAACGTTAAAGGAGTGAATTTTTTTATGTCCAGTTTCTTTGACCGCCTTAGCCATGGCCTCTTTAACATGATGAACCATTTTGTCATAAGGACAAAAATCTTGATCGGCCTGAGGCTCGTCGTTTTTGACAAAATCGCCACCCCCGGCCCAAAAATCATAGCACACCTCTGCATATTCTGCCGAGGTTAAGCCCATTTTGGGCTTAACAATAGTTCCTAATATCGGTCGGCCATAAACGTTTAAATATTTTCTCATTTCATCAATAGTATAACTGGGACCATCGTATTGCTCTAACATTGCTGGAGGAAACCAGACATCTAATAATTTTAGGGCATTAATTTCTTTCATGCCCAAAACATTGCCCACTATATAAGTAAAAATGTTTTGAATATTTCCGCCTCGATCAAATAAGCGCCAGGGATAAGCAATCCAAACTAAATTTTTTTCTAAATAAAGTTGATATACTAAAGCATTCATACTTCGAGAAAAACTTGTTTCAGTTTGGACCTTAAAATTAGTGCCGGTTGAAGACTCGGCGGCCACTTCGGCAGCGGCTTGTAAAATATTTAATTTTTTACCCGGCGCTAAATGAAAAACTGCCAATAAATATTCACCGTTTTTGGGGTTGGGTAAACTAAAATTCACATAAGCTTGCTGTTTAGAGCTGAGAGTTTGAAATAATTCTTCTTTATTCATAAAAATTTTATTTAAAGATAAATATTATATTTCTTTAAATCTTTTTTTAGATTTTGATAGCTAGTAAAATGAATGGCGCGCATGCCTAATTTTTTTGGCGGGACGACATCATCTCCCATCTTATCGCCAATCATAATGGCTTCGGATGGTTTGCATTTGGCGGTCTTTAGTATGGTTCTAAATATTTTTAAATTTGGCTTAATAGCACCGACTTGATAAGAGAATAACGGATAATCAATATATTCTAGAAGCCTTATTTTATTAAGACGTTTTGCGGCAAAAACGCTGCTGTTAGAGATGAGGCCAATTTTATAGCCTATTTTTTTTAAGCGCTTTAACAGTGGAATAGTATAATGAAAAAGTTTGGTTTTTGCCTCGGCCTTGTCGCGCATATTCATCAGTAGTTTAATGTTTTTATCACTTGCGGGCAGATGCATATTGCGGCATAAATTTGCGTAAGCCTTATATTTGGAGCGCCATTTTTTGGTTTGCAGAGAGGTCTCAAACATTTTAACAAACTTATTTTTAGGAATTTTACTATGCGTCGCCTCTAAAATTTTAGAAGTAGTGCTATAAGGGACATCACGATAGGCCAGGGTTTGCCATAGATCAAAAATAATTAATTTTATCATAGTATTTGGGGATATATTTTTTTGACATATTTTTCCGCATCTTTGGGCTTAATAATCCCCGCCTCACAGATAATGCCGGCAATCCAATGGGCCGGAACAACGTCAAAGGCGAAGTTAATGATTTTTAATTTTTTTGGAGCTTGCGGCCAAATTTCTTTTGCCGAACGTTGCTCAATTTTAATCCAGGAACGATGATAAAATTTTAATAATGGCGTGGCCACATATAAAGGAATTTTTTCCAAAAAGGCGCTCGCGGCAATACCATAACTGCCAATTTTATTAATAACTGATCCATCAGACAGAATAGCATCTGCGCCAATAATAACTTTTTCCATCATCAGCTCTTTTCCCGAATAAGGAGAAATTAAAAAACCGGCCGAAGAGTCGGTGATCATAGTGGTGTCAATATGCGCCTTAACTAATTTTTTTGAAGTAATATGTCCCTGATAGAGTGGCCTGGCTTCGGTATTAAAGGCTTTAAATTTTTTACCAGATTTTTTTGCCTGAATCAAAATTTGTTCTACTAGCCAAGAATGGCAATGAGTCAGTACGTCATCGCCATTATCAATAATACTTTGGCCATTTTTAATAATTTTTTTAGCGGCATCGTCTAACAAAAATATAAATTGATCACCAGATTGACGAAGGGTTAATTTGGCGGCGTTTGTGTTTTTTGGTCGTTGAAGCCTTAGTGTTTGAAGAATAAATTTTACGCCATTTTGAGCCATGGGCTCGGTAGGACGAGCAGAGATTAAATAATCGGCGGCTGATTTAATATGTCGTTGCCATGTTTTTAAATCAGAATTATCGCTCAAGCCATATTTTTTTAAACCCAAAATTATGGCTCTGGCAACGGCCGTGGCGCCTTGAATTTTAATGGTTTTAATGTCGCGATAAAGTTTTTGCAAGTGTTTATCCATATAATTGTAGTATAACAAGACTATTGTCAAAAGCAAGTAAAATGTTAACATTAATTGATATGAATGTCTATACTAATTTAGCCAGACAATCTATTGCTTATTATTTCAAGAATAAAAAGGTTATGTTGACACCAGACGATTTACCGATAAACTTACTCAACTGTCGGGCCGGAGCCTTTGTTTCTCTGCATAATAAAGACGGCGCTTTACGGGGTTGTATCGGGACTTTAATACCAACCAAAAATAATGTAGCTCAAGAAATCATTTGTAATGCCTTATCGGCTGCTTTTGATGATAATCGTTTCGAGCCTCTCCAAGAAAGAGAACTAAATAATTTGGTTATTTCTGTTGATATTTTATCTGAACCCGAACCGATTAATTCTATTAAAGAGTTAAATCCTAAGAAATATGGAGTAATCGTCCAAACTAAAAACGGACGAAGCGGCGTTCTTTTGCCAAATCTGGAGGGCATTGATTCGGTAGAACAACAAATATCTATTGCTTGTCAAAAAGCAGAAATTTATCTCAATAAAGACAAAATTTCATTATTTAGATTTACCGTTGAGCGTCATGAATAGAGATTATTAAATTTAATAAAAAACAAAAAGGCCAGCCATTGCGGCTGACCTTGTTCTTTACGAAAGATTTAAGTTAAGACGCTCTGTAATTCTTCTTTAGGTTCGTGGCGGATTAGTCGTTAAAATCCTAATACTGACATTCTACGTCAGTCGGTGGTGCACCGAAAATGCGAAGGTAAAAATCAACATCTCTGGGTCGTCCTTGTGCCTTTCTGAGATTATTGGACAACTTAACAGTTCCTTGTCGGCGCTCCTGCCACATTATTTCGACTAGCTTCATGACCATGGAAAGCGCAGGTATGCCAAGATCATTACTTATATTGGTACCTGGTCCGAACGGTGTTTGAACTTGATCCTGGAAATGAGTAAAGCAATTAACCATCGTTGTTGGGTTCTGACCATCAGCCAGGAATGAAGTCTTAGTGAACACATCAATGTCAGCGTCAGCCGATAGCAGCTCTCTTATATAGAGTTCAGTCTGGTCGATCGGGTCGCCGGAGTCATCTCGAACTCCACCCCACTGCTTGAGCCGCTTAGGCCCAAAATCTTCATAGAACGCCTTGGAAGTGAAGGTATCACAAAGGGCGATATCGAGTTGGCCACCATAATACTCTTGCCACATATCGAAAATCATCATCTGTGATGAACGAATGGCGCCGGGTCCAAACATAAGATGCATTAAGGCGGCAAAGGCCATAAAGAGTTCGTGAGCCATTGTCCCTTTTGGCGTCAATCCGAGTTTTTTAGCGAAGAGAACGTTCGAAGTACCGACAAGCTGTCCAGGGAGAAGCCCGTTGGCCAGTTCGGAAAGAGCCTCAAAATGCCAGTCGGGATCGGCTGCGCGCCGTGTTGCGAATTCAATGATACGCATTAACGGATATTGTTTGAAAAGAGCGATTTTATTTTTGAGCAATCTTCGCCCAACATCAAAGGCCTTTTTGAGCCCATCAGGACCATATTTTTGATTTGCAAGTGTTTCCGCTGCTAATCGGGCGATGATCCGTAAGACAATTGTTTCCCAAAACGTGGTCCTGGTCCACAGGCCTTCGGTTTCGATCTGATATTCACTTCCTGCTCGGGAAAGTTTAATGGGAGGAAGTCTAAAATCTCTTAAATGAGAACGATATGAATCTGACCGGAAGTCCGGATTAAACTTTCCAAATTGACTAGCTATATAATCTATATCATCATCAGAGAAACGAAGATCTCTGGACATCTCGAGTTGACGTCTCAATTCAGATTCCCGTACTAAATCGGCTAATGGGAATCTTTTAGCTGAACGATGATTAAAGGCAAATTTTACCCAAAGTTCGGGAAAGTACCTTCGAATAAAGGCTTCCATCGTGAATTTATAGGCATCAACTTCAAGAGGCGAAGTAACGATTTGCTTCATTTGATTCTCCTTTCGGTGTGGCTGGACTTGTTCGGGGTAGGTTGTAAAGAACGATTCCCTCCCCTATTTTTATATTGTTATCTTAGCAAAAAATTAACATTTTGTCAACCCCTCACCCAGAAATTTTCGTTCTTAACTAAAAAGGCGTTGAGTTAATTATTATTTAGTAGTTAACTCTGTGTTCTTACAATTAAAATCACAAAAAACGAACGCAGTAATTTTTTTAAAATTTCTGGGTGAGGGGGTCAAGATTAGTATTTTAGGAAATCATATTTAGCGGCAATAGGCATGCGGCGGCCAACTCCAAAGGCTTTGAGAGTGATTTTTAAACCAGGAGCTGCCTGTTTCCTTTTATATTCATTTTGATTGATTTTACCGATAATCCTTTCTACGGTTTTTAAATTATAACCATGCTTAGCAATCTCTTTAGCTGATAATCCATAATCAACGTATAAATTCAGTATGCCATCTAAAATATTATATGGCGGCAAACTATCTTGATCTTTTTGGTTAGGCCTCAATTCTGCCGACGGCGCTATTTTTATTGTTTCTTTGGGTATAATTTCTTTTTTTCTGTTAATATAACGGGCTAATTCATAGACCATGGTTTTCGGGACATCAGAGATAACGCTTAATCCACCGCTCATATCGCCGTAAAGGGTACAATATCCTACCGCCATTTCGCTCTTATTGCCGGTTGAAAGAACCAAAGATCCATGCTTATTTGATATGGCCATTAAAATATTGCCGCGAATGCGCGCCTGGATGTTTTCTTCGGTTATATCAAATGGTTTATCGGCAAAATGAGGTTTTAATTCGGCCAGATAACTATCATAAATTTTTTTAATAGGAATGGTTTTTATTTTTATGCCTAAATTTTTAGCTAATTTTTCTGAATAATTAATACTCCCCTTGGAAGAAAACATTGATGGCATGGTTATTCCTAAAACATTTTTTTTGCCTAGAGCCTGGACAGCTAAACAGGCGGTTACGGCCGAATCTATACCGCCAGATAGGCCCAAAACCGCTTGGCGATAACCAGTTTTATGAAAATAATCTTTTAAACCCAAGGTTATGGCTTGATAGACACCGGCGATTTTGTCTTGCGGCGAAAAGGGTAATTTTCTATTCTCCGTCGTCGAATGCTCCGCAGTTCGCTGCGGAAATGGAGGCGCGGAGAACCCTTTGAGGCCCTGCCTACCGGCAGGCGGGCTTGGGCGAAGGAGGGCTGGGGGCTTTGGAGAATTCCGCTTGATTCCGCGCAGATTACTGCGCGGCGTTTCATTTAATTTTTTTGAATCAATAGTAATAATTTTTTCTTCAAAACCAGGCAAATATTCTTTTAATTGACCATGCTGATTTATCGCCATGCTTTTGCCGTCAAAAATTAATTCATCGTTGCCGCCGACTTGATTAACGTAGATAAACGGTAAATGATATTTTTTAGTATAATTTTTAATAATTTCATATCGCAGTTTATCTTTATTAATATAAAATGGCGAGGCAGATATATTTATTAAGATCGTTGCTCCCTTTTTAGCCAAGACACTAATTGGATTAATATCATAATGCTTGACCAAACCGATGTCGTTGGCATTATTCCACATATCTTCACAAACAGATATACCCAAAATTTCATTTTTGAATGGTATAGGTTGAATAAAATTAGCCGGCGTAAAATAACGCGCTTCGTCAAACACGTCGTAGGCGGGTAAAAGAGTCTTATGTTGTTGACCAATAATTTGTCCGTTGGCTACTAAGATAGCGGTATTATAAATATGATTTTTTTCTTGGACGATGTTGCCAAAAAGTATGCCAATATTTTTGAATTTTGTTGAGATTTTTAAAACTTGGTCGGTCGCCCTTTGAGTCGCCTTAATAAAAGGCGGTAAATCTAATAAATCTCTTGGTGGATAGCCGGCGATAAACAATTCTGAAAAAATTACCAAATCTGCCCCGTGGCGACGCGCCTTGGACAAGGTTTTTTCCATTAATTTAATGTTACCTTTCAGGTCCCCTACTGTCGGATCTAATTGTGCCAAAGTAATTCTCATAAAAATTTTTAAGAATATTATTCTCCGTCGCCGGATACTCCGCAGTTTGTTGCGAGGATGGAGGCGCGGAGAACCCTCCGAAGCCTTGGTTTAATAAAGGTATGAATTAAATATTCTGGTCCATATTTTTTGACGCTCCCGCCGGTTACTTTAGGAATTTCTTGGTCGACCGCCCAAAATTCTACTACCTTTAATTCAGAATCAATGCGAATTTTCATAATTTTTTAATTTAATTAATCTAGTAGTTAACGATGATTTGGTGATAATAACCTTGTCGCCATTGTCGAGACGATAATCTCTTTGGCCATCTGCGACCACGTAGGGTAGAAATTTACCATTACGCAACGATTTTATTTCAAAGATTGTATCTATTGACGTCACAAATGCTTTGGTATTGGGTAAAAAATAATCCGACTCAAATAATCCATTAGAGGTCACCACGCTAAAGGCGTCGTTTAATAAAATAGGGCCGCCGGCATTGAGATTATAGGCAGTAGAACCCATTTGAGTGGCAAAAATTAATCCATCGCCGACTACGATTGAGTCTTTAATCTGTTTATCATGTTTAACTTTTAAATTTAACCAGACGGTTCGATTAATTCCGCCAACCAGAATTTCATTTAAGGCATCAATGGTCTTTTTAATTTTATTTTGATGGATTACTTTGGCTTTAATTCTGGTATAGGATTGAATAAAAAATTGGTTTTGTTCTATTTTTTTTAAACCTTCCAGTAGTTTGGTTGGAGAAATTTGACAGCTATAACCTTTGTGTCCAAAATTTACCCCGATTAACGGAATGTTGGTTTTGGTTAATTTGTTGGCCACACGAAGCATGGCTCCGTCTCCCCCCAAAACAATTACGTAGCTCGGTTTATTTTTAAGGGTAGCTTGATTTAAGGCGGTAAAAACTTGATAATTTTTGGATAAAAAGTAAGTCTGAATAATGTTGAGAGCCGTTTGAGCCCCCGGTTTGTTGGTTTTATTGCAAACAATAATAGTTTTCATAAAAATAGTGTCAGCGATAGGTTAGTAAATTATGATTTTTTAAATATTGTAGATATTCGGCTATTCTCGGGGGCACCAAAGAATTGATAGGCAAATTTTTAGTTAGACGGCGACGAATTTCTGTGCTGGAGATGGGGACATGAAACTTTATGATATTACTAAATATTTTTAGTGGTCGATATAATTTATAGCCGGACCTTTGTAGGGCTATAAAATTTATTTCCTTTTTTAGCTGGTTCCATTTATGCCATTTTAGATATTCTTTCTTTTGAACAATATCAACGCCAATAACCCAATAAAATTGATGTTGAGGATATCTTTTCTTGAGCGCCAAGACTGTGCCGACCGTATAGCTTTTTCCTCGTCTTTTGGTTTCAATATCGCAAGCCTTAATTTTTTTATTGGTTAACATTTTAACCATGGCCCAACGGTATTTCCAGGGCAGTAGTGGCTTGCCAAAGGCATGATGATAAGAGGGAATAATCCACACCTGATCAACCAGCTTTTTACGCAAAAGCATTTGAGCGATTTTAAGATGACCAAGGTGTGGTGGATTGGCGCTGGTTCCCAGACAAGCAATTTTCATACATATACTTATTACTACTAATAGCATCTAAATCTCTAATCATACGAATAATACCCTAATTGTACAAATAAGAATTAGTAGTGATTAGCGATAGAATTAGTATGATTGGCGATTCTCATTAAAACGTTAGCTCTCTTTTGGTTAAAATTATATGTTTATCGGTTCTAAATATCCAAAGTTGCGGTGGACGAAAAGGGACGTTTTTCTTGCTTTTTCGAAATGGTTTAATTAAACGAAGAGATAAGATTTTTTTACGAAAGTTTCTTTTATCAATCTCTTTATTTAGAATAATTTCGTAAACTTTTTGTAAGTTGGATAAAGCAAAATATGGTGGCAATAAATTACGAACAATATTAGTATATTCTAATTTCCAGCGCAAACGCGTTAAGGCATAATTAATAATATCTTTATGGTCAAAAGCCAGATCGGGCAGTTTTTTCACCATAAACCAACGAGCATCAACTACATCTGTCGTGGCCCTTAATTTTGGTTCTTGATTAATAAGGGCAAAATATGCCACCGAGATTACCCTACCGCGCGGATCGCGATTTGGATCGCCAAAAGTATAAAGTTGCTCCAAAAAGATATTTTTTACACCAGTTTCCTCATAGAGTTCGCGCTTAGCCGTTTTGTCTAGTGGCTCTCCTTTATTTACCCTGCCACCGGGTAACGCCCACATACCCTTAAAGGGCTTAGTTCCTCTTTTAACCAAAAGAATATTTAATTGATTGGCAATAATCTTAAAGACGACCATATCTGTGGTTACTTGCGGTTTTTCCGGGTTTTGGAGGTAAGGATATCTAAACATAAATATACTTATTGCTACTAATGGCATCTAAATCCCTAATCATACGAATGCTACCCGCCTATTGCCTCCTTGGAGTTAATTCTAACCTGCCCGCCATATGCCTATCTCTAAATAGGAAGTTTATTTGCTGTTAGGGTTTATCTCCGAAGTCTATCTCGATGCGATTGACAGGCGTCCCGCCCGCTACGAATCGCGTAGCGAGTCGGGCGGGTGGCAGGCGGGATAGAGAGTAAGAGATGATTTTGTTTTTAAGCTTTATGTCCATGAGGCGGCGATGGCAGGCGGGTAAAATTAGTACGATTAGCGATTGTTTTATATTTTAGTCTTAGTGTTATTTATACACATTATAACAAAATATGATGTTTCGTCAACCCCCCATCCGCTTAATTTATCCACAACGGCTATTTTAAATATCTCATTAATCATCCCTAGGCCCTGGAATATGGGAGGTGAATGTGGGTGCTAACGGGGCGGATGCCCGTAGAGCTATTTATCTCTCTGAGTTTTCCCCAGTTAGAATAGCTTTACTAACGCCTTGGTTTCGACCTCATTAAATAACATTATTAGCAATTACAATGTTTTATCAGTCAACACCTGATTAATGGTATTCTGTGCGGCGTTAAGGGAGAAACGTAAAGTTTTCTAACTGGGCTCAACCCCGTTAGCGCCCACATTTACCTTAATATCCCAGGATTTAAGAATTACTAATTAAATATTAAAATAACAATTATTAATAAATTAAGCGGATGGGGTTTTCCCCAGCCCCTTGAAAAATCTTGATATTCTGGTATACTATATACTATAATTATGAACAAAAAACCAAAAAGTAAAAAACCTACGAAAAAAGTAGAGGAAACCGCCATTCAACAAATAGTTAATCATTATTTTTATTCTAAAGGATTGACCTTAGATGATATTAAAGATAATGCCAAAAAACGGAATATTATTTATTCTCGCTTTACTCGCCCGGCTAAACAATTATTGGAATTGGCCGGAACTCTAGATAAGGCAAAAGAAGCTATTAATAAGGTGGCTCAATGGGCCAAATCACGACATTTAGATTATGCCATTGAAACTGTTTTCAAAAAATGGCTAGAGCTAGATCGTTTACAGCCCAAAGAGGTGGTTAAAAAACCATTTTTTCAAGGTAATCCAATGGTCTGGAGCGAGGCCAAAAAAAAGTGGTATGTGATTATTGATGATGGCGAGTGGTTAGAATTTGATGGTCAGGAGTCAGAAATTCAGTGGAATATAAAGAAATAGAGATAGTGCGAATTTGCGAATATTATGCTAATAGCGCAAACTGCGAATAATAACCATTAGAATTATGAACATAAAAGACCTAAAAATCGTTTTTTGGGGTACGCCAGAATTTGGCGCGCTTATTTTAAATAAATTGATTATTAATGGCTATAAACCGATAGCCATTGTTACGGCCCCGGACAAACCGGCGGGGCGCAGGCAAATCATAGCTTCATCGCCAGTTAAAGAGTTGGGACTAAAAAATAATATTTTAATATTGCAACCGGCTAAAATTAGAAACAATAATGAGATTAAGTTACAATTGAGAGATATGAAGCCGGATTTATTTATTGTGGCGGCTTATGGTCTCATTTTACCTAAAGACATAATTGATTTGCCTAAATTTCAATCAATTAACGTCCACCCTTCGATTTTACCCAAATATCGCGGTCCATCCCCTATTCAAAGTGCTATTTTGGGTGGCGATCAAGAAACGGGCACAACATTAATGCTAATAGATGAGCAGATGGATCATGGACCCATTCTCGCCCAGCGAGAATGGGAATTTCCAATTTCCAATTTCCAATTTCCAAATAAATCTAAAGTTCAAATGACCAAAATAAATTCTCTCGAATTAACAAAAATTCTAGCAGAGCTCGGCGCTGACTTGTTGATTAAGACTTTGCCAAAATGGATAAATGGTGAAATTAAAACTATGCCGCAAGACGAATTAAAAGCAACTTTTACAAAGATAATTAAAAAAGAAGACGGTAAAATTGACTGGCATAAGTCGGCCGAACAAATTGAAAGAACGATTAGGGCATATTGGCCTTGGCCAAGCGCTTATACTGAAATTAAATCTAAAAATCCAAAATTAAATAACAAAGTAATAAAAATAGCTCAGGCTAGCGTGTTAAAAAGTAATATTAATTTGCCTGCAGGAAGCGTATTCTTAGAAAACAAAAAAATGGCCGTTAAATGCGGCCCCGCCCGCCATGCAAGCCTGCAGGGCGTTGCGGGCAGGCAAGATATGTTGATATTAGAACAAATCCAGTTAGAAGGAAAAAAGATAATTTCAGTCCAGGACTTTATTAATGGTTATTTGGAATCGATTAGGGCTGGATTTATATGTGAATAAAGAAAAAATGTTTATTTGGGGACTGGGGACCACCTCCTCTTTTTATTTTTTATTCTATTGAACAATTCTACCTGTCCATCCGTATCCGCCAGCTGGCGGAGAAGGAGGATAGAATCGTTCAATGGCTATTTTAGAATGATTTCAATTATTCTCTGAAAATCTTTTGGCAGTTGCCGGTTGAGAGAATAAAAAACATGGCCCGCGGTTCCTTGCGCCTCCAAAACGTCTAGATTCTTTAACAGCGCCAGATGATTTGAAGTGCCCTTGAAGGAAATTCTTAGATCCTCCGCAATGTCGGTAACGCTCATATTTCGGCCGTCGGCCAAAAGCTTAATTATCTTAAGCCTATTGATATTTGCCAAACTTCTAAAAATTACCGTCCACCTTTTCATATTTGTTTTGTTAATAATTTTTATTTTGTCGAGCGAGGAGTAAAATGTAAAATTTCAATTTTACATTTTCTCGGAGCGAAGACGAAACAAAGGGTTTAATGCCCTTTATTAATAATCTAATAACTGGAGGAGTTTTTGTTATTGTACAATTCCATAGAATTGTACAATGGACAAAACGGGATGAAAATTCTCGACTTATCGGCATCATCTTCGTGAATCGGTCCGTTTGCAAAAATGAACGGATTCACTAAAATTGACAAGGCTTTGCCGTCACTGGTTTTCGGGGACTGCCCCCCCTTTTTTTTAAAATTGTCAAAGCTTCACTACCTGGTTGACAATTGAATCAAAATTTTTTATAATAAGAATAAGGAGGTGTAAATGATTGATGATTTTAAGGTCTTCCACGATAAGGTTCTTGATTCTATGACCCCCTCTTCTGAGGCGCGACGCCTTTTCTGCCGGTTTATCAGAGAACACGCCCACAATCTGCCGCTTATTATTCAGGCCATGGGCCTGCTCTATGTTAACCGCTCCAGCCACTCTCAACCACCGTCTGATGACGCTCGATTTCTTTTCAGAAATGTTCTTCTTCCGTTTCTTAGGGAAAGCAAAAATCTAGTGGCAGCCTTTTATCTGATGATTGTTAATCGTAACGTTCCCAATATCTGCATCATGGCCATCGTCAATGAGGTCAAAAAAGAAAAAAATCCTTGGTGGCTGATTGGCGTAGCAGTCAATCTGCGGCCATCTTTTGCCGATTGCCTCTTCCGTCGCAGGGCTACAAATCTAAAACGCGCAGGAACAACATAGACCGCAATGATTCATCTCGCGGTCTATGTTTTTTTAATTTCTAAGAATATTAAGGCATCTCCCCGATAATTATCGTTTTGGTTTACTTTTTCTAATAAACAGCCAGATTATTATTCCTGTTGTTGCCATCAAAATAATTGTCCACCAAGAAAAATATTTTCCTGTCGGCGCCATTGTTTCTATTATTTCATTGCCCGCCTTATCAACTGCCTTAACTTTAATAATACTTTTCAAACTTTGGTCTTTGAGTAGATATGGGCTCTCGGCTCTTTGCCAGTTTATTGTGGTTTCGTGTTCTGTTTCGTGTCTATTCTGTGTCTCCTTGACCTCGTAGTGGTCAAGGCCTGTTTGTTTATCGGTTGTATTAAAAGTAATAAAATATTTATTGTCATATATTAAGGAGTTGTGAGATAGTTTCACGGAAAAGGCCTCTGGCGGTATTTTATCTTGAGACAATGTTACCTGCCATTCATTGATGTTGGGGTTGTCGGGCGATTCAGTAATATTTAAAGTAAAATTGTTTAAGCTCAACTGCGCCGGAGTGCCCAGGCCATCATTAAGAAAAACAGTTGATTTGGGGTCAAGAACAATTTGTATGGGGCCGGATGTAACAGGTGTCTCTATGACCTGAAAAATTATTTTAGTCAAAAGATTGCTTAAGCCCGGATCGCCAGGAATTTTTCCAGTATAACCATTTGTAATGCCACCGCCAAAATGAATAACCCCAGCTTGAGCGTCAATGGCCGGTTGTTGTGGAATAATATTCAAAATAGAATTACCATAACTTATGTCAACCACTTGTAATAAATTAGCGGGGTAATTTAAATAAACATCAACGGCATTAATGCTTTTCTCTTGATCTAGATTGAGTCGTACCTCCACAGCAAAAACATCATTTAGGAAAACGGTACTATTAGGAGAAGAAAGATATAGGCTAGCCGCCTTTGTTACCAGAGGTAACATCACTAAACAGACACCAAACAATAAGGCCACTAAACTGACACAAAACTTTACACTAAACTGAAGTGAAATTTCCTCTGTCAGTTTTGTGCTGGATTTAATTTCTGTCTCGTGTAAATTACGAAGTAATTTTAACATAAATTCGACGAATTATTTGTACACCATTTGGAGCACCAAAATTTATAAGGTAACCAATTTTATAATTAGAACATTTGAGATAATACCAAAATTGTTTAATATCGTCTTGGGTTAATCTTGGTTTTACTTTTAATTCAATGAAAATAATGTTATTTATCACTAAATCAGGTATATAAACCCCCACCTTTTCATTATTATATAAAATATCGATTCTCTTTTCTTTTTCAACATTAAGTTCTTTATTTTTTAGTCCTAAATAGAAAGAATTTTGATATACTTTTTCTTTGTGTCTATTTCTAAATTGTTTATAGATATCAAATGCTACCCCCTGTATGATATATGATTCTTGTTTATAAAGTAATTCAGCCATAGTTTCGTATAATGTTTCGCTTCTGTTTAGTGTTAGCCGCTTCGTGGATAAAGTTTTGTGTCAGTTTAGTGCAAGTTGACTTCGTCAACCCGTCCAATAGTAAAGTAAAATACTTAAATCTTGATAGTTAACAGCTCCATCATTATTTAGGTCGGCTCTAGTATTTTTAGGAATGCCCCAATTATATAATAAAATAGATGCGTCTACAAAGTTAACTACATCCTGTTTGAATGGCGCTTGTCCCAAACGGGCTGAGGTTGCGAGATCGCAATTCAGATTAACTTTCATGCAACCGTCAGCCTGTATGCTGCTTGGCCCGTTGATGGATGCGTCAGGGGGTATGATTGTACCAGGAGCATAGATATAAAAATCTACACTCGCCGAAAAACCACCAAGAAATTGCGCGCCTTTCCCGCCTTGACCTTTAATGAAATGGTCTCCTATGGCCAAGCTGGTGGTATCTAAATTATAAAAATATGCGCCCATCAAGTCTGATTTAACGGTTTTAATAATTGGCTGATTTGAATATACGTACAAAGAGATATCATTGTTTGGCGTGGTTTGACCCAAAACACCAATCGGATCACCCTGATTAACCCGATCTTTATCTAAACTAATGGTTGGCGGAAGAAAAATATTAGAAACAGTAGTGATCATATTTTCCTGCACATTCATAGTAAAACTGAAAGTATTTGAATAATGTCCCCGTTGGTCTATGGCCGATACTCCAAAAGTCCAAATTCCGGCAGTAATATTATTTATGGTGGCTTTAAAATTAGCTGAATTATCTGCACGAACTATGGTTACGACATTGCCATCTTTAATAATTTCTACATCTGAATTAGGATAGGCCCAGCCTTGCAAAACAACGGCCGTAGGCATTACATAGGTACCTCCACCACCTCCGCCGCCAGTAGAACAATTACTGGTATTAAAAGTACAATTTGTATTACAACCTAAGGTTCCGGTCGTAAACCCCCTGGTAACACAGGTTTGTTGATTTAAATCAGAGCCATCACACTCTTCGCCGGTTTCTTTAATATTATTTCCACACAAAGTAATAAAAACATGAACCGACGACGGCAAATTATCGGCATTAACTTTTTTTAAAAAAAATAGCCCCAAAAACAGGCTGCTTAAAATAAAACAAAAAACAAAAGTTTTTAAAATAAAATGTCGGCGTGAAGACGACATAGCTTAATTTTTTTTCTTTTTAATTATTTTAAATACAACAAAAAATATAATTAAAATAACAATGATTAGAATAATTAAGCCCAGTTTTCCCCCAGCGAGGGACTGAACAAGAGATTGGTTGGGATTCGGCAATGTTCCCGGCGGCAAAATACTTAAGCTTAATTCGCCTTCTTTGGCCAATATGTCTCTATTGTAGATTTTGAAATGTGCATAATAAGGACCCGCCTTGAGCTGGTTGGGAAACTCGGCTATAAGTTCTTTGGTTTCAAACGGCTTAACCTTGTCTGCGAGACCGTCGTTGGCCAACGAAACGATTTTAATTTGATTGGAAGAGTCATAGACATCAAGATAAATTTTGGTGGGGCTGGCCTCAACGTTGCCGGTATTTTTAAGTTCAATGCCTAATTTTATTTTCCAGCCTTCGTTAATATCAAAAAGCTTGACGCCTTGTATAACAAAGTCAAAAATTCCTCCTTTGACTACCTCTAAGTCAACGTTTATTCTGGCGCCCAAGGCGATAGAAACGCCGCCGGTTGGCTTAGCGGGTAAAGTTCTAATTCTAATGGCTCCTTGATAGCGGGCAAATTTTGCATTTTTGGGAACATTGACGGTAACTACAATTGGAGTTTGTTTCTCGCCTTTTGGTAAAATAAATTCTTGTCCCTTGTCAATGGAAATCCAATCGTCGGCGCCCGGAACATTGATGGTTAGTTCCGCTTTCCAGTCTTCAGTCGGATCACCTCTCACAATAATCATTTTTTTCTCGTAGTGAGCGCCGGGGGTCAAACGATCGTTTTCCACATATGGCGAGGTAACGCCAAAACCCGCTTTAACGGTTTGCGTTAAGCCAAAAGTAAATAAGAAAATTACAATCAAAACCAATCCAATCTTTTTAAAAAACATTTTTTGTATATAAACGCTTAGGGTTTAAATTCTTCTTCCCCCCAAACAACTACCAACCCGCGCTTTCACCTTCAACGCCAAGAAACGTATCAGTTCCCGTATAATCGCCTGGCGATTGGCCGGCCGGCACTTTTAACTTGAAAAAGGTGTCTTTGGTTTTTGGGCTAAGGCTGACAATGGTTTTTGGACAATTTAATTCTTGCGGTGTTGACGTAACGCTCAAAGTATAGTCCATGTCTGCCCAGGCTTTGCCGCCGGTTAGATCATATTTTTGCTGGCTAACGAGAATTGGGGTTGATGTTGAATAAGTCATGTCAGTGCCTGAATATTCAGCGTCTAAGCCAACATTACCAGTGGCTTCTAGGGTACTGGTAACATTTGAGCTTTCATTATCAGGGGCAACGCTGCCATAAGCAACGCTGGCGGTATTTAAATCATAGGAAGAAAATTTATCCATTTCGCGACCGGTATCGGTTTCGACTAAAGTAGAGGGATCGCTGTCATCATCAGTGGCCTTGACTGAAGTCAACCAAGTATCGTCTGGGTATTGCGTATTGGTGGCCACAGTGGGATCAACGTGGTATTGTAACGCGAATTCGCAGGTCCAACCAACAGTGGCATCACTGGCTCCATTACAAGGATCAACCGAAGTGTTTTGGTAACAACTACCACCATTGCCAACTTGAGCGTTGGCATAACAGTTGTTGTTGTTGTCTTCGCCGTCAATATCACAGCCAGATTGGGTAATGCCTGAACGATAAACGTTAGTTATAGCTGAAGCAATTTCGTTGGTTGAAGAAACATTAACACAACTGTTGTAGTCGGTCACGATAAAGTGAACCTTGAAACCCGTGGTCCAATTTTGTTCCACGCTGGGCACCAGAATTGTTTCGCCACCAGTATTACGCAGATCAATTGATGAGGCGGTAATTGATGGCGCCACATTACTAATAGTCATGACAGAATCAACTCCTTGTTGACCGCCAGAAGCAACTAGGCCATGATCATCCACGATGTAGCCATAGGCGCCCCAAGTATTGTCCTGAAGAATATTATCGGCATCATCGTACTGACAACTGGGATCACTGGCAACAGCTGAACTATTACACCATGCGCCGCCATTACAAGTTGATGGCGCGGTGAAGGAAGCAGTTTTGCAAACATAAAGCGTTATTTGATCGCCGGTATCAGGGTCATCGGCGGTAGTGGAAAAGGTTACTACTCCGTCAGGGTTAATTGGCGAGTTGTCGCTAAAAACCGTAAAGGCTGAATCGTGATTGACTTCAAAGGGCGAACCTGAACCGCCGGAACCCTGGTGGCCAACCACCGAACAGCCGGTTGAATCGCAAGCATGAGCATACCAGATATTTGATTCAATATCGCCATTTAAGGTGGTGTAAGCACAAGTATTTTGTAAACCAGAATTAACAAAACTGGATGAAACGCACCAACGATCAGAAGCGCCGCCGTCACAATCAGTGCCTGTGGTGCCGTTAGTTTTACAAATTAATAATTTCCATTGATCATTATTATCATCAGTGGCTGTGCCAATAAAGGTAACGGCCGATCCCTCATTGGTTGGCGTAGTGGTAGTTGAGGCCGGATTTTCGCAAGGATAAGAACCGCCGCAAGTACCATTGCTTGCCCAAGCAGGCAGGGCGTTGACAAGAGCCTTGGCAATGACTACATCAGTATATGGAGGAAGATTGGTGTTGGTGCCGACAGCTAAGTCAAGAGTCATGGTATGGTAATGAGTATCAATATTGGTCAGAGTACCATTATTGGCAGTTACATCGGTCGCAGTATATGAGTTAGAATTACCACTGATTTGGCTATGAGTATGGGTGGTAGCGCCGCTGGCGTTATTGCCATAAGCGCCGGTTACTTTTAAATATTTAGTATTAAAATCTCCAGCCACGCCCGACTTAATGATCCAGTCAGCGCCTGGATCACCATCAAACATAGCAATCATTCCATTAGGAATTGGTCCAGCGCTAGTAGTTTTTTGGCCTAAAATAATATTTTGCGACAGCGGTTGAATGCTTGGCGTATCAGTAGACTGCAAACTAAAAGTATGAGTATGTGCAAAAAGTGAAGCACAATAACCTGTATTCTTGGGTCCACTATTACCGCTAGAATTAGCGGTTAAAGTGCCAGTAACAGTGTGGCCAGGGTCATGAGTATTACTGCCGCTAGTGCCGCCAGGCGTAGTATTGCCGCGAATAAAGTAAGTGCCAAAAGTTGAAGAATAGTCGCTCCAACCAGAGGGCACAGTCGCATCGAAAATAGTTAAAACATTTTGCGGAATGGCTGTAGGGCCAGTGGGAATTCCACCGGCTGAAAGCTTAATTACACAAAGATCTTTATAAAGAGGTAAGCTATTAGAAGCAGTAACACCACCAACACTAATGGTGTGTGTATGAGTATTACTTATGTCTGTACTACCCCCAATGTCCCTTGTAGCGCTACCGGAAATTCCGGTTACTGCGCCATTGGCTGTATGAGTATGGGTTGCCGAACCGCCCTCATTGGCCGTGTACGTAGCATCGCCGCGAGGGAAAACAGCCGTAAAAGAACCGTCATTAACTAAGATCCAGCCGGTTGGCGGCGCGCCAGCGCCCGAACAACTGCCGCCGCTGCCAGCCCAAAAAAGAAGCATATTGGTTGCATCAGCCGCGATTTGCCACTGGCGAGCTTCGCTAAACACTAATTGATCACCAATATTAAGTGTGACCATTTCCAATGGCCCAAGAAGATAAAATTGTGGACTAATTTTTGGCGCCTGAAATTCATAATTTAAATCAATGCTTTCACCGGCTGATATTTGTTTTTGCCAAATTATTTCTTTCGCTCCGTTATTATTTTTCAACCTCATTCCTTTTTGTTCGGTAATTTCAAAGTCTTCGGGAGCATGTTCGCGAATTGTTCCGTTAAAATCTTGATTGGCCTTAATTTTAAAATGCATGACATAAGTTGACGAAAATGGATTAATTCTGGTTGCCCCGATTCTTTCTACCTCAAACGGAACTGATTCGCGCGCCTCAAAAGAATCTTCAATTTCATATTTATTATCAAGATTAACTAATTTCATCTTATATGTCCCTGTTTCATCTATTTTATAATAGGCAAAATAGTCCGGAAAATCCGTCACATTATTTTGTCCGCAAGTTGGACTATATTTAATTTCTCCGTTTTCAGTAGTTAATATTTTAGTTTCTGATTTTGGGGTGGTTATTTCTAAGCGTAGATTGGCATCGCAAATTGTTCGTCCATAATTGCTTAAAACCCCCATCTGTATGTAGGCGACTTCGCCGCCGCTAAAATTATTAGTGTCATTTAGTTTATTATTAGTGTTTATTAGTGGGCTATTAACATAAATAGACTTATTTACGTTAATAGCTAGAACGCCCCAGGCAAAATCAATTTTTTGGCTGACCTCTTCACCATTGTCATCGGCAGTAACAATTAATTTATAAAGACCGGGCTTAAAATTTTTTGTATCTTTTTTGGAAATATTGATTTTATTTCCCTTAATACGCGCCTCTTCGTTAGATTTTTGACCATCTGGGTTAATCAGGGTGGTCTTTATTTTAGTTCGATTAAACAAAGAAACAACCTTTTCAAAAAGCCCTTGATTTTTATTTTGATCAGGAAGAGTAAGATCAAATTCCGGATTTTCGTTATAAGAAAAAACACTCTTGCCGCTTATGCCTAAGTGTTTTACGGTTTTTAGCTGTTCTTTAATCTCTTCAGGGTTATTATAATCAACTTCCAGCCAGGCTGAATCAAGAAAAATCGCGGAATTACGCGGACTAAAATTTGCCTGGTATACAAATCTAACTTTTAGATTTCCTAAATCTTCCCACTTGGTAAAAATTGGTAAGGCAAAAAGAAAATAACCGCCATTGGTGGCATTAGAAACTTCTTTTTCTGGTTCTAAATTTAATTCTCCCGCATTTTGCCATGAACCTTGATAAAAATAATCAATTTGTAATTTATCATTGGTTGTTACTTTACCGGCGAACGAAAGCATTAGCTGAACATTTTGTATTTGTTGATTTTTTCCGCCAGAGGCGGATCCGCCTAGGGCGGAAAAATTATTGCCTAAATCAAAATTAGATAATTCTAAAACTTTTGTTTCTGTTAATGGCGCAGAGGGCAATATTTCTTGAGTAGAGGTGGTAGTTATCACCTCTGGCCTAATCGTAGGCGCTTCGGTGTTTTCTAAAATTGGCGTGATAATATCTTCAGTCGTAGTTGAGGCGACATTGTTGTTAAGGTTAGAGTTATCATCAATTAATGGCAAATCATTAATAAGCGGTAAGGGCGGCAGATCATCGCCGCCCTGATCTTGGGCTTGAGCAGAAGTTATTTTAAACAAGGTAAATATTCTTTTGAAAAATTGAGCTAGCGGTAAACGACTTTGTTGATCGGGATTATTTGATACAGCAAATGGCGAAGCGGAGTTCTGACTATTGAAATTTGCCAATGGCGCGTTCGGGTCTAAATCTTGATTCAAGCTAAACTGAGGATTTTCCCAACCCTCCTTCGCTAAGGCTTCCGCCTTCGCTCCCGGAGCTTGGACGAGCAAGTCGCCTAAACTATAGGTAGCATAAACAGTGGGAAAAATTTTTATTTGCTCTTGCGCTCTAGCCGGTAAAATTTTCAAAAGACAAAACATTAAGGCGCCCAAAAATAAGATGCCTATCGTAAGTTGAACAAACAAATTCTTCTTATGATGACGAAACATTTAAATAATCTTAATCCACTTAACTGATCTTAATGGATTTCTTTTTTTATATTAAACTTGCTTAAAATATATTTTTGCAATGAAGGATATTTTTTTATTTTCGCTATTATTATGGCTAAAATAATCAACAAAATTAAAACACAGCACGATAAAAAGATTATTAAATTGACTATAGCTGTTTGCGGCAAAACATAACCAAAAATTTTGATTCCAGCGGTAATAACTTTAAAATTAATAGGCGCGGACGGCAAACTGACTTGTCCTTGATAGCTTGCGATCGCCTGCGCGGTGTATTGGCCGGGCATTAGAACCCTCGAGTAATCTATGGTCCAATTGCCGGCAGAATCAGCCCGAGCTTTCAATTCTGTCGTCGTTTTTTGCTCATTATTAATTAAAGAAACGTTAATTTCCGCCAGAGGTATGGCCATGCCGCGTATTCGGATGGTACTTTTATCATAAGCCAAAAAATCTTGTTTAGTATAATAAGTAATAGTTGGTATTGGCAATGAATAAATTTGAAGATCAACGGCTTGGGCTTGAGAATTACCGGCTAAGTCAAAGGTCTGAACCGTAATTTTATGTAATCCAGAACTTAAATTAACATTTTTTAATTCATAATTAGGCGATTCTTGTTTTATTAAATCACCATCGTCAATTTTTAAAGTATAATATTCTATACCGGAAAGACCGTCCTTGGCTTCAATATTAATTTGCGGATTGGAATTATAAGTTTGCCCATTGTCGGGTAGATTGATTTTGGTAATTTCCGGTGGAACCGAGTCGATGTTAATTTTAAAGTTAACCGCTGATAACCAATCGCTGCCGGTTTTGGCCTTAAGATGAAAATACCACACGCCATCATCGACGTTACTGTAAGCGACCGAAGTATTCATCCCCTCTCCGGTATTATCGGGAATAGTTGTTGCCTTTTGATCAAAGATAAAACTGTAATTGGTTATTCCCTGACTCCAGGTCCAAGACAATAAAACTTTTTTATTGTTATACCATTTATTTGGAGACGGATGGGTAGATGAAGAAATTTTTACTAAGGTTGTTGGGGCTGTCGGCTGAACAATTTTTGGTTGCGGTAACCCGGAACTATAAATAGTAAAATTGGCCTGACCCGAGCCAGACAAGATGTCGGTCCCTAAGCCATCGTTAGCCAAGATTTGTCCAGAATCAATTTTAATCCACGCGCTACCTGCGGCTTTGGCTTTAAAATTTATTATTATAATGCGCCCTATACCAACGTATCCCGGCGTAGGAATACCGCCGGAAACAGAAATGGCACCATCTGAATTAGAAAAAGTCGGCTCGGCAAACCATAATGTCACCACGCTGCCATCCTTAGATAAGCTGGTGACCTGTAAAGTATCGCTGGAAAAAGATAAATTAGTTTCTACTAAATTAAAATTAATTACGTCGCTTTCGGCTGCCAGTCTAACAGAAAACGTTTTCCCCGCCTCAAACGAACCGGTGGCCGGCAAAAAATAAAGCTTGCCGCCGGCAGCGGCTTTGGCCTGACGGTTTAATGAAAATATCAATCCTAACGTTAAGGCGATAAATACCAAAAATAACGCAAAATTAACCTGTTTTTGCGATTGCTTCATACTAAATATTATAATAAAGAAACAAATTACAGTCAACCCCTCACCTTGAATTTTTAATTCTCGGTTGAAAAGATATTAACTGGCTATTCTCTAATAAAAACGGCAAGGTTCCATTGTCTGAGTTTAATCCTAATAAACGAATTAAATGGTCTTCTCAAAAATTCAAGGTGAGGGGGTCAACTCCGTAAAGCGTTTATTGTTTGTTCGGGGACTGTCCCCTCTTTTCATGGTCTTAAAATCCGCACCAATAAATGATTACAAGACAATTTTTCTTAATTTTATCGCATATGCTCTAATTTGAAAGAACTTATAAAATTAAAATAGATTTTGCTTTACTTTTTATCTATCTTTCAATAATTTAAAATGTTTTAAAATTTTTTCATCTTCTTCTAACTCACAGGTGGTAATAAGTTTGACGCAAGACGGAATGCCCAAAAGTTCTCTTAGAATAGCTACTTCTTTTTTACATTCATGGGGGAAGGCCCAAACACTTTTTTGTAATTGATAAAAACCAAATTCTTTAAGCTTAAGTCTAAAAATATCGCGTTTTTTATTTTTTTCTTTGGGAATGTCAAAAATTACAATTCGCCATTTTCTATCCCATTTTTTTGGCTTTTTCATTTTAAGATCCCAAATTTCAATTTCGTTTAACTTATTTTTCCCCCGTTCAGTTAATTTAATTTTAATCAACCCGTCTTTTTTTTCTGTCTCTATGTATCCATGATGTTTTAAATAATAAAACAATTTTGCCATCTCTTCATTACATGATTTAGGATCATTAAAATAATTTTTTATTAAAAAATACCAAAAATATGGTGATGACGAACCAACAACAATTAAACCAGTGATGGCAATAGTCTTAAAAATTTTATGAATTGATTTTACTCGCGGTGTAATCTTCATAGTTTATGGTTTATATGATTTATATATGGAAAAACAATCTTATAACTTCTTAATTTTATCGCATATGCGATAAAATTAAGATTAAGGAACAAAAAATAAGGAAAACAACTTTATTTTTTTGGGGGCTGTCCCCTATTGTTGACGAGTTGCTCTTTTTTTCTCGGTAACGGAAAAGCCTAAATATTTACCTAGCATTAAGCGAGTTATGGCTTCAGTGGCAGGAATGGCGCCGAACGCCACCATAGTAATGGGGAAAAGTATCCACTGTAAAACCATAAAGATATACCTATAAGAACGGCGGTGAGTTGGTTTTGGCGGCAGTAGAATGGTGCTAAAAATAGCCGAAGATAATATGCCAATCATGGCAATGTTCATTAACCATTCTAGAATAAAAGGCGCCGTAAGAATAATGCCATTAGATAAATGCTGTAGCTTGGCCATCCATAGCGGTAAATAGCCCAACAAAACAATTATAAACGGAACCGTGGCCCAAGACACCGACCCTTCGTATTGATTAAAAAATGCCAGCCATTTTTTGATCCAGGGCACTTTTTTGTTGCGAAAAAGATATTCCATCATCCAGGGCGCATTTTCTACTCCATAGCCCCAGCGCCTCTGTTGAATATATTGATTTTTTATAGTTTGCCAAAAATTACCGGAATAAACCGTATCCATTGAAACCGGCAAATAAAGCGGGACTACTTTATAATTGCCGTCATAATAATTTAAACACATCAAAGATATTCGCGAATCTTCACTCACCATATCCTTGGGCCAGAAACCAACATCAACCAACGCCTTAAAGGGCATACTGTGAGAAGAAAAAGTAAAATATAAATCTGGTTTAGCCAGTTCCGTTAATAACCAAAAAGTTGTACTCCTGGCGACGACTCGAGTAAAAGCCGGTGAATCCCAAATATTATTGTTAAATAAAGCAAAGGGTTGAAAACTAGTATGTGTTGGATCTGGTACGGTTAAATATTGGTAGGTTAAATAACTAAAATATTCTGGATGAACGACCGTGTCCATATCAAAACAAGAAACAACAATGTTCTCATAGGGAATTTGCATCTCGTCAATAATTTTTTTTATTTGCCAGCCAGCCCAATTGGTATTAGATCCTTTGCCCGGCATTTCATCGGGCAAATCGCGCGGATGCATAGTAATGAATAATTGTAAAAATTTCCCATCATATTTACTTTTAATTTCCTCGGCCACTCGCAAGAATCTGTCTTTATCGCGCTCCTCACCGGTCATTACGACAATAAATTTATCTTTGGGATAATTATTTTTAAGCAATCCTTCAAAAGTTGGTCCGACTACTGTAATATCTTCTTTGTAGGTAGGTAATATTATCAAGTGATATATTTTTTGCCACTGCGGCAAATCGTTTTTTAATTTGTCCAGCCATTGGATTTTGAGCGTTTTCCGATAACGACCCCAAGAGATTAATAAAAAAAATAATAAATAAATAATTTTCAAAACCCAATAAAAATCAAAAATGATAATGAAATAAATTGCCCAGATTGGCTTAACAATAGAAAAAAATATAATAACGAAAAATATTAGCCAAATATTTATACCGGGAATAAGTTCATAAAAACGATAGCGTGGTGAACGGACCATAAAATCACTAATCAATACTAATTAAAGACTAATTATACGAATACAGTCAACAATTTCTAATTTTCCCGCCTGCCACCTGCCCGCCATCGCTACGCTCAGGCGTTGCGGGCGGGAAGCCGCCCCATGTGTAGATAAAAGCTTAAAAATAAAATTATCTCTCGCTTCCTGTATAGAATTAACTCCAAGGAGGCATCCGCCAACTGGCGGAGGCGGGCAGGTAATTTCTAATGAATTTCTAATGTCTTAATGTTTAAACATTTAATCATTAAAGAATTGATTGTCACCCTGCGGGTGATCAGCCTTGAGCTAAAAAATTGGTAATTGAAAATTAAATTCTTCGTAGCTTAGGATGATTTTAGTTTTTGCGTTAGCTCTCGTAACGATAAGGTATTCAGCACATCTTTTTTTTCAATCCACCCGCGGCGTGCCGTGGCAATACCGAATTTCATATTATTCAATTCAGCAACATTATGCGCGTCGGTAGAAATTACTAACTTTACGCCTAAATTTTTAGCCATTCTGGCCTGAACATCATTTAGGTCCAGCCGATTCCAGAATGAATTAATTTCTAAGGCGGTTTTTGATTGGCGCGCTTCTTTCATAATTATTTCCCAATCCACTTCAATCGGTTCACGGTGATTGATTTCACGCGTGGATGGATGACCAATAATATCTACTTGCGGATTTTTAATGGCCTTTAATAATCTTTTGGTCATTTCTGTTTTAGACATTTTAAACGAAGTATGAATTGATGCCACGACTACATCCAATTTAGATAAAATATCATTGGGCAAATCTAAAGAACCGTCTTTACGAATATCTACTTCGCTGCCGGATAAAATTTTTATACCTTTAATTCTTTGTCTAACCCTCTCTATTTCTTTTAATTGTTTTAGAATTGCTCGAGCATTAAGGCCATGAGTGACGCCAACGGTCACCGTATGATCAGTTATGGCCAGATATTCATAGCCAAGCTGACGAGCTGCTTGCGCCATGGCCAAAATACTGTCCTCGCCATCAGACCAAGTAGAATGAATATGTAAATCGCCGCGGATATTTTTTTGAGCAATTAAGCTTGGTAAAGCATTATTTGCGGCTGCCTCAATCTCGCCCGAGTCTTCTCTAATCTCTGGCGGAATCCAGGGCAAGTCAATCGCGCGAAAAATGTCCACTTCATCTCGGCCACCAATTTTTTTAAACTGCCCTTTATTTCTTTTGTAAACACCGTATTCATTGATCTTGAAACCCTTATTAACGCCAATCTGACGAACCGCGATATTGTGAGCCTTAGAACCGGTAAAATAATGCATGGCGGCGCCGAATGATTCTGGCTTGACCACTCTTAAATCAGCCTCAATGCCTCTTTTTAATAAAACTTTGACCTTGGTCGGCCCTTGAGACAAAATCTTTTTTACCTCGGGGAGGTGACAAAAAAATTTAATAGCTTTGTCGGGATAATCGGTCGTAGTCAAAAAATCTAAATCCCCTACCGTCTCCTTGCTTCGCCTAAAGCTTCCGCAGATCTCAGCCTGTTTAATGTTAGAATAATTTTTTAATTTGGTTAAAATATTATTGACTAATCCGTCCACTTCTCCCAGAAGATATTTTTGACTAAATTTTTCATATAATTTAATCCCTTCAAAAATGTTCTGTTCTGATTTAATGCCCCAGCCCTTTTCTTTTAATAATTTATGAGTAGTAATTAATTTTTTTAAATCTTTTAGGGATTTAATTTTGAATTTTTTAGATAAAAATTTAACCTTTTTCGGCCCGAGGCTATTAATTCTTAATAATTTAATTAAACCCGGCGAAATACTTTTACGAATTTTTTCTAATTCTGCTGATTTGCCCCTAGTGATTAATTCGGTTAAAAATTGAGCTAAAGTTTTACCGACTCCCGGAATGTCTTCTAGTTTTCCGGCTTGATAAACTTCCTTTATGTCTTGCGGTAAGCCCCCAATAACTTGAGCCGCCCGGCGATAAGCGCCAATGCGAAAACGATCAGCATTTTTAATCTCTAAAATATCGGCTATTTCATTAAAAAATTTGGCAATTTCAATGTTGTCCATACCCAGTATATCAACCCCGTATAATCACCCCTCAGGGGAGCTATACGGGGTCAACTTCCAGCGCCAAACGTCTTTTTAGAACGTTGGTACTGAATTAATCTTAAACCCAAGAATCTCCTTCCTTGAGTGGTTTTTAAATAATGCTCTCGACGTTTGGCATCTTGCTCATTAAGACAACCTTCAAAACAAATCAACTTAAAAGGCAAGCGAAATTTTGTTGAAAACGATAAACCCTTTTTGTGTTCTTCTATTCGCCTCTTCAGATTATTTGTATAACCTGACTGCCGTTAGGCAGGCCGGTATATTTATCTCCGTCTTTTAAGCTTTCCAATACGTAAACCCAGAAGAACACACTGGAAGTTGTATTGCTGGGCATATGAAATCATTATAAGCTATTCCCTACCCAAAAACAAGTTAATTAAATAATTACTGATTCTAATCCTTTTTAACGCCTTCTTAATTTTTTCACGATCGTGAAAAAATTAAGACAAAATAAAAATAGATCATATTGCTATGGCCTATTTTTATGTTGTTCGTCGACCCTTCATTTCTTGCGACTCCGACAAACATTAATAAATTCTTTAAATAATGGACTTGGATTAAGCGGTTTGGAAGTAAATTCGGGATGAAATTGACTGCCGATAAAAAATGGATGCTTGATTCGCGGCAGTTCGGCAATTTCCATTAAATGTTTATCCGGCGAAAATCCAGAAAAAACCAAGCCTTTTCTCTCTAACAATTCAATATATTGAGGATTAACTTCATGGCGATGGCGATGGCGTTCGTAAATCAGCGGCGCTTTATAGCAGTGATAAGCTAATGTTTTATTTTTAAGCACCGCCGGATAAGCGCCTAAACGCATAGTAGCGCCATAATTTTTCGCGGCCATATTTTTTCTTTGTTCCAGCAAGATATCAATCACCGGATCTGGCGTATTTGGATCAATTTCTGTGGTCTGGGCCTTTTTTAATTTTGCCACAGAGCGGGCATATTCTATTACCATCAGCTGCATGCCGTAACATAAGCCCAAATAGGGAATTTTATGCTCACGACAAAATTTAATAACATTAATTTTCCCCTCTACTCCGCGACCGCCGAATCCGCCCGGCACGATAATGCCGTGATACTTTTTTAAGTTTAATAAATTCTTGGGGTTTTTTTCATACACTTCACTGCTTAACCAATCAATTTTTGGCTGTAGATTATAATAAGCGCAAGCATGTTTAATAGCCTCAATAACCGAGATATAAGAGTCTGCCAACAAAAAATTGCCGGTAGTAAAATATTTGCCGACAATGCCGATTTTTACTTCTTGACTGGCATTTTTTACGCGATGGACGAAAGTAATCCATTTTGACCGATCATTCTGGCGATTTCTTTTTTTCAGGCCTAATTTTTTTAAAATAATCTTTGACATCTGATCTTTTTCAAAGTTGATCGGCACATCATAAACAGTCTTAATGTCTGGCGCGGAGATAATGTCTTCTTCTTTTAAATTGCAATTAAACGCTATTTTTCTTTTACGCGACTTATCTAACGGACAAATGGCGCGGGCTAAAATCATGTCCGGCTGAACGCCCATAGAATTAAGCGCTCGCACGGCATATTGTGTCGGCTTGGTTTTTAATTCCATGCCAAAACCCTGAAAGGGCAAATAGCTTACCAAAACCGATACAACGTCTTTTGGTTTTTCTAATTTTAATATACGCACTGCTTCCAAAAATAAATTATTCTGATACTCCCCTACTGTGCCGCCGATTTCCACGATTGCCAAATCGGCTTTATCTTTTTTAATAACCGCATCAATGCGAGCAATTACTTCCAGTGGAATATGCGGGACCACTTCCACGCACTTGCCATTATATTCTAATCGGCGTTCTTTTTGAATGACGTGAGAATAAATACTGCCGGTGGTCATATAGTTACCGCGCGAAAATTCTTGATTCAAAAATCTTTCATAATGCCCCATATCTTGATCGCACTCGGTGCCGTCGCTTAAAACAAAAACCTCGCCATGTTCAACGGGGTTCATAGTACCGGCATCAACATTCACGTAAGGATCAATTTTCATAGAGGTGGTTTTGATGCCGGACCAGTGCAAAATTTTTCCGATAGAAGCGGCGGCAATGCCCTTGCCTACTCCAGACATAACGCCGCCAGAAATAAAAATATATTTTGGGTTATTCCTCCTAACCATAGAATATTTTAAAATTATATTAATAAATTCATTATAACCTATCTATTTGTTTTAGCAAATTAATCTGTGGATTAAAAAAGAGCCCCGATAGATTTTAATCGGGGCTCAATTTGACTAATCCTTCTAGTAATGAAACAAAAGCTCGTTCGCCTCGCACAAGATAATCAGTGGCGATTTGAACAGCGGTGGCTCCAGCTCGCTGGCAATCAAGAATATCTTGCGATTGAGTGATACCGCCAACGCCGACAAATTGAATGCGTTCTGGCAATAGTTGTCGCAGTTGTACTAGTTGTCCAAGCGTGATGGCCTTGAGGGCCGGTCCGGCCAATCCGGCCAAACCATTGCCAGCGGCGATTCTTGGCTTATCCTGTTCATCAAAGCAGAAAGCATTGGGAAAAGTGTTACTGGTCGTAACAATTTTGACCACTTTTGAATCGCTAATAACTTTGGCGATCACCAACAGCATTGACGGGTCAGAGAAAGGTGAAAGTTTAACCGCCACTCGCGCTCTTGGACCCACTTGCCGTTCCACGGCGTTCAGTATTTTAGTGGTTAGAGATGGATTAAAGCAAGCGATGCTTTCTTGCTGGCCAGCTTCCCAGACATTTGGACAACTAAGATTAAGCTCAACTAATGCGGCTCCGCATGAAAATGCTAAAGCGGTAAGTTGAACATATTCTGGCGCAGAAAAACCTGCCACACTCACAAAAATCGGTTTATTGACCTGATTTGCCAAAGCAATTATTTCTGGTAAATGCTGTCGATAATAATCTGCGCCTGGATTTGGCATGCCCATGGAATTCAAAGAAAATCCCGGGTTGGACCAAAAAACTTCACCGCTATTGCCTGGCCTTGATTCAACCGTGATGGAACCAATCATAATCGCGGCCGTCGGAGCTCGCGCTAATTTTCGCGCCTCTTCAACTAATCGGCAAGTTCCAGCCGCATTCATCAACGGATGCTCCAGCCGAAGTCCTGCTAAATTCACCGATAAGTCCATGAGACCTCCTTTTGGGAATTATTATATATTATTTCGACAATCTGTCAACATCAAAATAAAAAGAGCCTCCCTTGGGGCTCTTTTTTCGAAGTAAAATCTGATTTACTTTGACGTATATTCAATCTTTAATTTTTCTTGCACCACGGCTTGGGCCGCGGCTAAGCGAGCTATGGGCACGCGATATGGCGAACAGCTGACATAATTCATGCCGATTTTATGACAGAATTTAACACTCTCCGGATCGCCGCCATGCTCACCGCAAATGCCTATTTTTAGATTTTTTTTGACACTACGGCCTTTGACCAGACCGAGCTTAACTAATTGACCAACGCCGTCCTGATCCAAGGTCTGAAACGGATCGGCAGATAAAATATGTTTATCTAAATAAACTCTGATAAATTTTCCTGCGTCATCGCGAGAAAAACCCAAACTCATCTGGGTTAAATCATTGGTGCCGAAAGAGAAAAAGTCGGCTTCAGCGGCAATCTTGTCGGCCGTGACAACGGCGCGCGGCACTTCAATCATGGTGCCCACCAAATAATCAATTTTAACTTTATATTGTTTCATCGTTTCCTTGGCAATTCTATTCACTATTTCTTTTTGATTTTTTAATTCGTTGACATTACCCACCAGCGGAATCATTATTTCCGGAACCACCTTAATCCCCTCTTCTTTTTTTAACTCACAGGCCGCGGAAATAATCGCGCGCGCCTGCATCTCGGTAATTTCCGGATAAGTAATGCCCAAACGGCAGCCGCGATGGCCGAGCATGGGATTCAGCTCATGAAGTTCTTGGGTTTTGGCTAAAATTTTTGTTTCGGAAATATTAATTTTCGCTGACAATTCTTTAGCCTCTTCTTTGGTCTTAGGCAAAAATTCGTGTAAAGGCGGATCAAGCGTTCTCACCGTCACCGAAAATCCCTTCATCTCACGAAACAATCCTTTGAAATCATTTTTTTGAAAAGGCAATAATTTATTTAAAGCCTGACGCCGCGATTTTTCATCATCGGCCAAAATCAATTTTTGCATCAATGGCAATCGTTCTTCGGCAAAAAACATATGCTCGGTTCGGCACAGGCCAATGCCTTGCGCGCCAAAACGACGAGCCGCTTTCGCGTCGCGAGGAATGTCGGCATTAGCCCGGACGCCAATTTTTTTAATTTTATCAGCCCAACTCATAAACTCTCCGAATTCTCCGCTCAAAGTTGCTTGAACGGTCGGAACCTTGCCTAAAATAACATTACCGGTATTGCCATCAAGCGTTAACCAATCGTTTTTGTTAACAGTATATTTGCCTAAAAACATTTTTTTATTTTTTGCATCAATCCGCAATTCTTCGCAACCGACTACGGCGCATTTACCCATACCGCGAGCTACGACAGCCGCATGCGAAGTCATACCGCCGCGAACAGTTAATACTCCCTGGGCAATATTCATACCGTGAATATCGTCAGGCGAGGTTTCAAATCTAACCAAAATCAATGGTTCGTCCTTGCCCAAAATTACAGCTTCTTCAGAGTTAAAAATTACTTTACCGACCGCGGCGCCGGGTGAAGCCGGTAAACCCTGACCGATAATTTGTACTTTAGCTTTTGGATCTAGAACGGGATGAAGTAGCTGATTGATCTGTTCTGGTTCCAATCTCATTAAAGCTTCTTCGCGGCTGATCAATTTTTCTTTAACCATATCCACGGCAATCTTTATGGCCGCCTTGGCCGTGCGTTTGCCGGTGCGTGTCTGTAAAATATAAAGCTTATTATTTTCTACGGTGAATTCAAAGTCTTGAACATCGCGATAATGTTTTTCTAGTCTTTTGGTCACGGATTTTAATTGATGATAAACCGCGGGCATTTCTTTTTTCAAATTCTCAATCTGATGCGGCGTTCTTACTCCGGCCACCACGTCTTCGCCCTGGGCATTAATCAGGTATTCGCCATAAAATTTATCTTCGCCAGTCGCCGGATTGCGGGTAAAGCCAACCCCCGTGGCGCAATCATTATTCATGTTGCCGAAAACCATAGCCTGAATATTAACCGCTGTGCCTAAATTATCGGGAATGTTATTTAAGCGTCGATAGGTTTGCGCGCGCGGATTATTCCAACTTTTGAAGACCGATTGATAGGCCATAGACAATTGTCGAGCAACATCGCTCGGCACGGCTCGTCCGGTCTTTTCTTTAATTAAAGATTTGTATTGTTTAATTAATCCTTCCAAATCTTTTTCGCGCAAATCAAAGTCAGACCTAATGTTCAATTCTTTTTTTAAGTGAGTTAAAATTTCTTCAAATTCTGTTTTATCAATTCCCAAAACCACGCTGCCAAACATTTGCAAGAATCGGCGATAAGTATCGTAAACAAAACGCGGATTGCGAGTTAATTTAATAAACCCTGCCATCACTTCATCGTTAAGTCCGAGATTCAAAACCGTGTCCATCATACCCGGCATAGAAAATTTAGCTCCGCTGCGCACGGAAAATAATAAGGGATTCTTAGAATTACCGAATTTTTTACCAGTGCTTTTCTCTACTTTTTTAATAGCCGCTTGAAATTGTTGCTCTAAAGTTAACGGCAGTTTACCCTGATGATCATAAAAATAATTACAAACCTCGGTGGTCATAGTAAAGCCAGCTGGAACCGGCACCTGAGAATTGGTCATCTCAGCCAAACCAGCGCCTTTGCCGCCCAACAAATCCTTCATCTTATCATTACCCTGCGCGCGATGATTACCAAAATAATAAATAAACTTTTTTGTTTGTCTTTGTTTTGCCATTTTTAAATTTATGAATTACTAATTAATTTCAATAATTTTATTTTTGGTCGTTTGACCGACTAGAATATTAATGCGGCTTTTACTAATCTTAAAATATTCAGCTAATAAATTAATCACGGCCTTGTTGGCCTTACCGCCGATGGCCGGCTCTTTGACCGATACTAAAAATTCCGTAGGGCTCAATTTTTGAACAGAATTTACTTTGCTTGACGGCTTGGCTCTGACTAATATTTTCATCTTAATATTTCGTTAAATTGATATAATATTTTATCACTTCACGAGTTTTTGGCAAGCCCAGTAGAGCAACTTTACGTTTCTCCCTTAACGCCGCGAAGAATACCATTAATCAGGCGTTGACTGAAAAAATATTATAATTACCAAAAATGTTGTTTAATGAGGTCGAAACTAAGGCGTTAGTAAAGTTATTCTACTGGGCAAGGCCAGCAGGCCGCAGACCCCGTGGTAAGCGTAGCGAATTTTACGGGGTCAATGTTGATTAAAAATTAAAAAGCGCCCGTTGGTCGGTTGACCAAGAGCGCCTAGTGACTATGCTACCGGATGCGGGGCCACAGCGATGTTTGCGCCTCCTGCGAAAGGGGTGTCATCTCGCTCGCCCACCGCCCGCCTGTCGGTAGGTAGGCCGGGCAGGCTCGACAAAATAATTTATTGAAATTAAAAAACGAACCAAGAATTAGACTGATTCGTTTTTTAATTGTTGCTACATCGTTGACGTCGGGGCTGTCGGAATAATCGGGGTCGTCGGAACAACAGGATTTTTCTTAATTGTTAAAAGCGGGGCCAATAGAATCAAGACATATCCCAACCATAACGACCAAGAACTTAAGATTTGGGCATTAAACCTGCTGGTGATAATTAAATCCAACAAGTAACCAATGATTAACCAGACTATGCCGTAACATAGGGCCGAACCGGCGCTTTTGAGCTTCAATTTACCGGCAAAAAGGAAGGATAGCACGCCAGCAATCAGCGCAGTAATAATATTCATCACCAACGATCCATAAATCTTAAATCCGATAAAAATAGAAACGATCACAAATATCAAAATCCAAATTACTATTCCAAAACCAATGGCCTTTTTCCAGTTCATAAATTATTTTTTTACTTTAACTTAACCGACCTTTATCAATATTATCATTATACTCTCAATCTTAAATCAACGCCACTCGCCTGTCAAAATTATGTAGAAGAGATTGGTCAATGTTTTAGGCGAAAATAATGGGCCTGTGGATAACTCCATCCGCTTAATTTATTAATAATTGTTATTTTAATATTTAACCAGCCTCGCCTAGCGAGTCTAGGCGAATTAATAATTCTTAAATTCTGGGATATCAAAATGAACGTGGACGCCAGGTTAGTCCCGCCTGCCAAAGCCGTCCATTGGCCGAACGGTAAATTAACAAAGTAAAGTTATTTTTCGTGTTTAAGATTTAATGTAAATTGGCAATAGGCGGGCAGGGAAAGTTTGGACTCTTCTTGGGATAGCGTGATTCTACTCGCTAATCTTGTATAAAAAATAACAACTTAATTTTTAAGCTAATCTGGCTCACCGAAGAGAACTTAAGCGCTGCCTACCCTACCTACCGGCAGGCAGGCCAAACTTTCACTACCTGGGGCGCTAACTGGACTTGACAAAAGGAAAGGCGGGGGCTCATTGAGTCCCCGCCCGACGAAATTGAAACTATCGCAGAACCAAAACGTTCGCCAGAGCGCTTGATACTCCTGCTCCATCAAGCCGACAGATGTACAGTCCGTTGGCAACTTTGCGGCCATTATCGTCGCACAAATTCCAGACTACGCTACCTGCGTGGGTATTGGTTCGTAAGGTCGAAACCAGCGCGCCCATGCTGGAATAAATATGGATTGTAACATTGTTGGACCTGACGGCATTGAACCGCATGATTACCCTTTGATTGGTCGGATTCGGTTCAACACTGGTGATCCGCAAGGTCTGTCCGATAGCACCCTCATTAATTCCAGGCATCGGCAGATTGGCTTCAATCACCGCCCGAATTGCCGCCTCATTAAAGCCTACCGCCTCATAGACCACAATGCCAGCCGTGTCAATGACGTAATTGAGGGGAATAGAGCCATTAATGTTGTAGAGCGGCCAAACTGTGCCCGGGTCGCGCAGGAACAACTGACTATACATGCGGGCATAGACCTTGACCACCGTGTTCATGTCTTGCCAAAGATTGATGCACATCGGCTGGTAGCCGAGCGCTCCGTAATCCTGCCACATCTGTTCTATGCGCGGTAACTCCGCGCGACAGGTCGGTCAGGTCGATTGCCAGAAAAGAAGTTGAACTACTTTGCCGCGATAATCGGTCAGACTGTGATTAACCCAAGCAGTGTCTGGAATCGTGAAATTCGGAGCCGTGTCACCGACGGCCGGATATGCCATCAGCAAGGCCGGCGCTAACATCAAAATAATTAATGCCGCGAAGAGCCATTTGCGCATATTACCCTCCTATTTCGAGGAACCGTTTGCTCTAGTGATTCCTCTAATTTAGAGCATAGCACATCTTTGAATGCTTGTATAATAAAAAGGTGAAATTATCCCCAGCCTGCCTGCCGGTAGGCAGGTCAGGCAGGCGCCTTAGTCCCGTAGTGGAATTCGACCACGCTCTTGCTTCAACCCATCTTTTGATAAAGTTAACCATTGGGCAAAATAACTTTATTCTTACAAAATTTATTATTAATCGCATGATTAAAGAAGCGTCGAATTTCTACTACCGGGACGTAAAGTTTTATAACTGGGCCCTCCACGCCCCACCCTAATTGATCCGTTCATCTCAAAGGGGACGCCTAGGCGTCGGCGGTCTATTTTTTTATATAAAAAGACGAGCATTACTACTCGTCTCTTTATTACTCAATATTTATTAGTTCTGTTAAATCAACTATTAAACACGAGTCACATTAGTGGCATTTGGTCCTTTTGGAGATTCACTTACGTCAAAAGAAACCTTATCGCCTTCTTTTAACTCCTGAAAGGTTACTCCTTTTACTTCATTGCTGTGGAAAAACAAATCCTTTCCTCCATCATCAGGAGTAATGAATCCAAAGCCCTTGTCTGTAATAAGTTTTTTGATAGATCCTTGCATGGTTATAAATTAGTTTAATTAATTTTTGGGATTTTTGTCCCTAAGATCTAGTTCCTAATAAACTCGACTAAATTTTTATTGGTTAACTATCTTATGATATAAGTATAACAGGTAAAAAAAATATGTCAACCCCGCCAGGGGCTTAAAAGTGCATTATTGTTTTATTAATAATATTAAGGCGAAAGACGTCTTTACGGCTCTAATTTGTGATAATCATTAAATTAATGCTAAACCTCCTTATTTTTTGGTCTATGTCCATATCTTGAATCAAATTTTATTTGAAATTATTTTTTTATGACTTTATTCCTTTTTGTCTTTTTAATTCTTCGGTTTCATCAAGAATCATTTTTCTAATACGTATATTTTTCGGCGTTACTTCAACCAGTTCGTCATCGCCGATATATTCAAGGGCATCCTCCAGGTCCATTATTCGGGGAGTATCAAAATGTTCGGCCGTGCCCTCGCCCCTGGAACGCATATTGCTAAGTTTTTTTTCCTTACAAACATTAACTCTAATGTCTTGAGTGCGGCTATTTTGACCCACTACTTGTCCTTTATAAACCTTTACTCCTGGCCCGCAAAATAAAATCCCGCGACCCTGAGCAATGAGTAAACCATATAAACAGGTGATCCCGGATTCATGAACCACAAGAGAGCCATGGCTTCGTTCAATCTTTTTATTAGTTTTTGGCCGATAGTCGTCAAAAAGAGTATTCATAATACCAAGGCCTCGAGTGTCTGTCAAAAATCCGCTTCTAAACCCAAAAAGGCCGGCAGTTGGAATGCTAAATTCAAGATTAGTAATGCCATCTTCAGTTTTCATTTTTAAAAGTTGACCCTGAACGTTACCAAGTTTTTGAATAATAATCCCGGCATATTGTTCTGGCGCGTCAATAAAAATCAATTCCCATGGTTCCATCCTTTGACCATCAATCTCTTTCTCAATTACTTGGGGGCGGGAAACCTGAAACTCATAACCTTCGCGCCTCATTCTTTCTATTAAAATTGCTAAATGCAGCTCCCCTCTTCCAGAAACAATCCATTTGCCGGTTTGGCCATCTTCAACTTTCAATGCCATATCAGTCTCTAGTTCCTTATAAAGACGTTCTCTAATTTGACGCGAGGTGCTAAATTGTCCTTCTTTGCCGGCAAAAGGAGAAGAATTGATTGAGAAGGTCATTTTAACGGTTGGCTCGTCAATTTTTAAAAGCGGTAAGGCAATCGGATTATTGATATCGGCAATCGTTTCGCCAATATTTATATCTGGAATGCCGGCCAGGGCTACGAGGTCCCCGGCTCCTACTTCATTAACTTCAACTCTCTCAAGCCCAAAAAAATTCATTAAGCTCGTAAGCCGATATTTTTTAATCTCGCCTAAACGATTAATGTGGGCGACCTCTTGACCGGCTTTTAAAATACCATTTTGAAGACGGCCAATGGCAATACGACCCTTAAAATTATCATAAGTGGTGGTCGTGACTAACATTTGAAGGGTTGCCTGTGAATCAAATTTTGGCGCAGGAATATATTTTTCAATAGCTTCAAAAATAGGAATAATATCGTTCATTTTTTCAAGATCCGGCTGAGTTCCCGCTTTGCCCAATTTAGATGAAGCATAAATTACCGGAAATTCGGCTGTTTCGTCATCAGCGCCAAGTTCTAAGAATAATTCAAAAGTTTTTTCTAAAACAAAATTTGGCCGGACGTCGGGTTTATCAATTTTATTAATGACAACAATAATCTTATGTTTTATTTCAAGCGCTTTTTTTAAAACAAATCTTGTCTGGGGCATGGGCCCTTCTTTGGCATCAACCAACAAAAGACACCCATCGGCCATTTTTAAAACGCGTTCAACTTCTCCGCCAAAATCAGCATGACCGGGAGTATCAATAATATTAATTTTGAGATCGTGCCATTCAACCGAAGCATTTTTAGAAAAAATAGTAATTCCTCTTTCTCGTTCTAATTCATTGCTATCCATAATACAAATATTTTGCGCGACCTCTCTCTTTAAATGAGTTTGAGACTGTCTAAGCAAAGCATCCACGAGCGTGGTTTTGCCGTGGTCAACGTGAGCGATAATGGCGACATTTCTTATTTGTTTCATATTTTATCTTTCAATAAAATGACTTTTACTTATTTTTTAATACTATTATTTTAACAGAAAAAAATAAAAAAGTCAATTTTATATAAAAAAAGAAAATAAATTAATTACGTTAGAACCTGTTTAAGGTAAAAAAGGGGCGGATGATTCCGCCCCTTGCTATTCCTCAAGCCAATCTAAATGCCACCAGTGCGGTCTATCAATTGTGATATTAACATCCCCGTCATTAAATACATCTTCCACGGTTGTAATTTGTCCACAAAACTTAATCATTTCTTTGCGATAACATTCCCAATCCGACACGGCATCAGTTCTGTTTTCGGGAGATAATTTAGTAATAATTGCATCAATTTCTTCTGCGGAGCGAATTTTATATTTTCGCCCTGATTGTATTGGTTGTTTAGCCACGTTGCCTCCTTGTTCTGGCCTAATTTTAGATTAACAAACCTCTTTACCTTGTCAATACCAAAAAGAGCCCCATATTAAGACGCCTTTAATAAAGGGCTAAACCCTTTATTTCGTCAATCTTTTGTTTCGTCAAAGCTGATTAAAATTTGACAAAAATATAAAAACTATTAAAATTAGGATATGTTAAGAAAATTCATAATCCTTATAAAATCATTACACAAGTGGATGGAGAAAGAACCCGCTGATGCTAAGATATATAAAAAATTTATCGGGATATTCTTCGCTTTTGCCGGTATAGTGTTTTCTACCCTGATGGTTCCTAAAATATTTTATTTAGTATCAATTATAAGCGGCAGGGCAATACCTTGGCAAGCGGCTATATATTCTATTATAATTTTAATGTTGGGCGCCATTGTTTCTATTGTCATTGTCTTATGTCAAGTCATTACAGGCAAGGAATTAAAAGTTTCAACTAAATATCAACTTTTATTATCTATCTTCTCGGTGCCCATATCAATTTTTGCGCACAAATTAATAAACTTTATCGCCATAAAATATGAACAAAATAAAATCAATAATTAGCTACGTCCTGCTTTTGATAATTACCGTGGTTCTGGGTGTTTGGGTTATTTCTTATTTACTCCAAGTCTCGGAAGAAAGAAATACGGCTCAACTCCCAAAAGATGAAACCCCGCCCTCAATAGACAAATCTGTTCCCATAGAACCAATCAATCAAATTGAGACGTCTTCGGTGACGCTGATTAAACCAGAAGATAACTATCAAATTACTGCTAACCCCTATCAGCCCGGTATTTACCAAAAGATGAGTCAGCGACTTATATTAAGCGGTGATTTTGAAATTGCGAAGCTGCGTATAAAAGGAAGCGTCCCGACCGAAGATGAACATTTCCTGTCAATCAACATAGGCGCTGAAAGCGGAGCATATAATGCTGTTCGCAATTCATCAGAAGGGTTAGACATCTCCTTAACAAAAGAAAATCTCGGCGTATTTACCAAAAGCAGGCCGATTGATATTGAGATTAATTTATTCGGACAACAAACTTTATCTACAACAAAATCTGAATTTTTAGCTACCCGTAAAACAACAAAATTAGTGAAATTCTGGGATTTTATCAACCCACAACCTCCCATGCCCAGCGTAAATAGAATTTTAATTGCCCCATTTAATAAGAAGGGTAATTACACCGGGAGAATAGAGAGTCTTCTGTTCATATATGCTTGCAAGGTGAAAGACGGATGTAGGGCTTCGCTATGTGGAAATGACGAAGTGACTACAGAATGCCTGCTTCGCGCATTTGGCAAAGAAGCCAGCGACCAATGGCTTGAATGGTTTGATAAAAATAAATGAAGCTCCGCGCAGCTTACTGCGCGGAATTAAGCGGAATCCTCTCCAAAGCCCCCAACCCTCCTTCGCCAAGGCTTCCACCTTCGCTCTCCGAGCTTCGGCGGACAAGTCGGGGGGTTCTCCGCGCCTTGCCTACTCCGCCGAAGTGGCTACGAAGGCCGGGCATCCTCGCAGCGAACTGCGGAGCATTCGGCGACGGAGAATAAAAATTTTATAACAGCCAATTACTCTTGACAAATAATTAAAGTATGATATTATATTAAAACACTCACTAACTGGTACAACTACCGGCCTGGGAGGGCTCACCATCATTGAAAACCGGATGAACGAAGGGTCAGTATACAGGGTTAACACCCATAATACTGATGAATAGTTCTTTGACTGGGCCCAGTAAGCCTAACCGAAATGATGGGTAGTAATCAGTAAGCAGAGCATGGTTGTCACAAGAGAGAAGGCCGACAACTGCCAAAACCATAACGAGGATCAACCGACCAAGCCTAGCTAATCGTAGCTGGGTTTTTCTTTTAAACAAAAAGGGCGGATAATTTTCCGCCCCGCTACCCTACATCAATGTTTATTTCAGTATAATATCTTTTAGACTTTCTGCTGCCCTCAAGTTTATCCAGTTCTTGCTGAACCTCATTTAGCCGCCCACCTATACCTATCCCAGAAAACGAGTCTTTCTTCGGCAAACCACAAAATAGTTTCCATAGTTCATCTCTCTGTTTTCTCAATTTTACAATTTTTTCTTTCTTCCTCGTTTTATTGCCTCCTTTTCTATCCAAATTAAACCAGGTCTTAATAATTTGTCGATATCAAAAAAAGCCCCTTATACACAAGGCTCTTTTCTTTTTCTGAATGGGATCCCTTATACAAGAACGCCTGCCTGCCGGTAGGCAGGTTAGAACGGAGATGGGATAAAAAAAGGAGCGGCAATGCCGCCCCTACTCAATTATAGAAGACCTAGTGCCTGCTCGGTGAGGGTGATTTGCTCTTTGATTCCCTCGAGCTCTTCCAGTCCCACCCTTGCTGCTCCGTTGAGAATCAGTGGTTCAATGAATTCGCCTCTCAGTAAAGCCTCCATGGCCAGATTGGTTATACACCTTATGGCAAGCAAGGTCACCTTTCTGTCAAAATAAAGCTCTGCAAGGGCAACGACCATTCTCTCGGTTGGTGTCATGCCAACCTCCTTTCATAAGATATTATAGTATATTTTGATGAAAAAGTCAATACAAAAAGAACTCACATCAAGGTTCTTTATTGTTCTGGGGTCCCTCCGCCTTCGCCAGTTGGCAAATGGCGGATGCAAGAATGCCTGCCTAACCTGACTACCGCCTGCCTGCCGGTAGGCAGGACAGGCAGGCGGTAGTCAGGTTAGAACCGAGTTATTTATCTAATGAATCTCGAATTTTCATCCAAATCACGCCCACCATATTCTTCCCTTTATTATTAGCGCCAATGCCCCAAAAATCATCAGTTGGAGAATTCTCAATAATTATCTTTTGACCAGTTTTTCTTAATTTATCACGTACATCTTCGTGCTGCTCTGCCTTAGCTCTTAAAATCTGTTCCATAACTAGAACTCTTTCTTCGTCCCATTTGGTTGATGCTTCATTTTTATGATTATTAGATATCTTCTTAACCGCAGACGGACTGTCTGCCTTAATAATTTCATTAGCTATGCTCGGTGTCGAATCAGAAAACTTTTTCCACTGATAGGCGTGCTCGGCCGTTGGAAATTTAATTCCCCAAATATTAATCGTATGAGCGGAAAAATTATCAAAAATATAAAATTTGGGAGTATAAAAATAAACTGAGTTCTCTGTTGTTTTATTTAAGTCTTGACTGGAGCCGGGATACACATGATTTATTATATCTTTCTTTTTAAAAAACCATTCATATATTCCAAGAATCCAGCTCCCTACATAAATAATACTAAGAATAAAAACACCCCATTGTTTATTAATAAACGACGTAATAAGCCAAAAGGGCTGAGACAAAAAACCAACAACAAAACCCCATTTATTCTTTTTAGCAACCAATAAAACGGCGGCTATCCCAAGAGTCGCTATTCCAATTTGTGATATTGTATCCCACATATTTTATTGTCTTAAGTCAAAAAAATTAGCTAATTGAATATTATGTTTTTTTAAGAGAGGAATGATTTTTCTCACGTTTTCGGCGTCAATCTCTCTGTCCTTATTAAGCGTTGATTTGGTGTTTGAGTCATAATACCCGGGATGAAAGTTAATCACATAAATGTCGTCCTGTAGAGATGCTAACCATTTCTCAATTTCTTCAAATGACTTTTGCGTGGCACCGAAGGTCGAATTTTTAGTGGTAATTAATTGAGTAATATCATCTATCATAACGTCGTCTCCGTAGGAACTTAAATTTTTACAAGGAATCATCTTCTCCTGACAAAATTTTTGAACAACTTTATAGCCATCTTTTAAGTAGGTATCTTTGTGAATATCAATGTGGGCGGGATTAAGTCCAAAAATATCAACAAATTTATTAAATTGTCTATCAATTTCAGCCGTGAAGTCAGTTATTTTAAATTCTATGTGCAACCCAATACTGACAGGGTGTTCTTCGGATAAAATCATTAATTGCTTCAACTGCTCATCTTGCTCTGGGGTAATACGGTCAACCATAACAGAGGTAGAAGTAATAGCGCCGTCTTGAATTAATTCAAGAATCATTTTATTAAAACAGAGGCTGTGGCCAAAATCATCAGCATTAATTATAAGTTGAATCATATATAAATATTATAGGAAAACATTCAATTGTCAACAAAAAAGACGAGATTGCTCTCGCCTCTTTTCTTACTGGGGTCACTGGTGCAAGAATGCCTGCCTGCCGGCAGGCGGCAGTCAGGGTGGGCAGGTTAGAACTTTTTGGGAAGATATAAGACTGGATTTTATTTGATCGCCTCAATCATCAGGCTTTCAAGGGCGATTCCGTTATATTGCTTTTTGCTAATCTCTTTATTCTCGCGCAGAATATTTACCCTAAAACCCACCTCTTCTATTTTCTTTAAATAATCTTCTTTTAGTAAAGCTCCGGCCACACAGCCTGTTAATAAATCTTCGTTATTTTTTTGTTTTTCTGAAAGATTTTCTAACAAAACAATGTCTGAGAGATAAATCTTCCCGCCCACTTTCAAAATTCGATAAGCTTCTTTAAATGCTTTTGTTTTGTCTGGCGTAAGATTAATAACACAATTGGTGATTATAATATCTATGGTATTGTCTTCAACCGGCAAATTTTCTATTTCAGCTAAAACAAATTCTATATTTTTAAACCCCATTTTCTGGGCATTCAATTTTGCCCTATTGATCATTTCTCCGGTCATATCTATACCAATAACTTTGCCATTTTCTCCGACTCTTTTGGCCGCCAAAAAACAATCTATACCTGCCCCACAACCCAAATCTAAAACAGTATCCCCTTCTTTTATTCTACTAAAGGCCACTGGATTACCACAACCAAGACCAAGATTTGCCTCTCCTGTCATTTTAAGATCTTCATCAGAATATCCTATACTTTTCGAAATGTTTTGACGACTGTTGCAACTGCATCCACAGCCTGAATCTTTAACGGCTATTTCTGCATATTTGTTTTTAACAATTTGTTTTATTTTTTTATCATCTTGCATAAGATTGTTATATAAAAATTATAAATTTATATTGTCACAAAATTTAAGATAATATTACATTATCATTTTCTGTTATTTCGTCAACTAAAAAACCGGCATATGTGTGCCAGTTTCTGGCCCCCCGTGCAGCCAGGTTAAAGTCTATTTAGGTTATATTCCCAATTTAAACCAGAAAGTATTTATCAGCTCTATTATATCCCTCAACTCACTATAACACAAATCAAAAACCGCCCGATTAAAGGGACGGCTTTTGAAATAATTACTATCGGTAATTATTAATTAAATAATTTCACTAGCCAGCCAAATAAGCTGAATTTACCTTCTTGTGCTTTTATAAAGTTTTCAATTTTTGTTTGCTCCTGCTCTAATGTTTGGATTTGATTCTGAACTTCGGTTTTATCTCCTTCATTTTGAGTATTTTCCATTAACCTATTCAATTGTTCTAATCTGTTTCTGGTTTGAACCGTTTCACTTCTTAATGCGCCAAGATTTTTATAGTCTGAACCAATTAAAAAGGTCTTTACTTTACTTCTCGCCTGAACTTTTTCTATTATCGGAACAGTTGAAGTCGCTGACTGGCTTTGTTGTCGGGCGATAGCTCTTACCTGCTCTCCAATTCCTCCTTCCCTGTCGGCAACCTGCAAAAGACTTTGAACAAAATTTGCTACAGTGCCTTTATGGGTCTGGGCGTCAATCCGCCCTTGTTGTACTTGATTCTGCTTTTGGCTCTGTACTTGGTTTATTTCCTGGTTCTGATTCTGGTTCTGGTTCTGTTCCATGCTCCTTTCTTGATTTTGTTCTTGGCTCTGTTCTTGGCTCTGTTCTTGGTTCATCTCTTGATTCTGTCCTTGGCCCTGTACTTGGTTTATATTTTGATTTTGTGCTGCCTTTACGGCCACATTAAAAGCCAAGGAGAAAAGAACAACTATCGTTAATACAATTAAAAGTGATGTACTTTTTTTAATTCTTTTCATAAGATTTTTTTAGTTTTAATAAACGACCTTTCGTCTATGATATCAAAAAGTCGCCTAAATGGCAACCTATTTTTATCTATTCGACCTCTCGTCGAGGGTATAAAAAAATACCTTTAAGATAAAGGATTAAATTCCTAGGGTCACTCCGCCTTTGCCGGTTGGCGAATGGCGGATGCCAAAATGCCTGCCTAGCCTCTCTCGGACAATTGACTTTTTATTTAATATTTATAATAATAAAGGTTAACCTTTATATAAATTTATTGATTATGAATCACGGTAATGTTATAATTCGTTTTGACGAAGTTTTTTTTCACTATGATATAAATAAGCCCATTTTAGCAGGGGCCAATTTTTCAGTACGCGAAAATGCCAAAATTACCATAATGGGGCAAAACGGTGCCGGAAAAAGCACTATTTTTAAATTAATAACTAGTGAATTAAAACCCACCGAAGGTAGGGTGTCTATCACCCCGGAGGCAACCATCGCCATTGCTACTCAAGTAATGAAAAGGGGTGATTTGGAAATAACCATAGAAGAGTATTTTGCCAAAGCATATGGTAAAAAAAATTATGATTTACCAAGACAAATTAAAAAGGTTTTGGACATTGTTCATTTACATGCCCCGCTTGATAGAAAAATCAAAAATTTTTCCGGTGGTCAGCAGGCACGCTTACTTTTGGCCTATGCCTTAATTCAAGAACCAGACATTTTACTTCTTGACGAGCCAACAAATAATTTAGACGCTGAAGGCATCGAACATCTCACTCAATTCTTAATAGAATACCCCAAGACATGTTTAGTGATTTCGCATGATGCTAATTTTTTAAATACTTTTACCCACGGCGTACTTTATTTAGATTCTTATGCCCAAAAAGTAGAACAATATATGGGTGATTATTATGATGTTCTGGAAAAAATTAAAGCCCAAATAGAACGCGAGCGTGCTAAAAATGCACAACTAAAACGTAGCATTCAAGACCGAAAAGATAAAATTAATTTCTTTGCTAATAAGGGCGGGAAAATGCGTAAATTGGCCAGTAAATTGCGCGACCAAGTAGACGTTGCCGAAGAAGCAATGGTTGATGAAAGACAAGAAGACAAAACTATTAATAGTTTTATAATACCCGCTCAAGCCGATGTTTCTGGGGTTATTGTTGAAATAAAATCAATTGGCGTAATGATTGATCATAAACCGGTTAGAAAAAATCTTACCGCCTCCACTAAAATAATAAAAAAATCAAAACTATTAATAAAAGGGCCAAATGGTATCGGCAAAAGCAATTTTTTAAAAGCCTTAGCTGAAGGACAAGAAGAGGGGGCCAAAATTACTAAAAATATAAAGCATGGTTATTACCAACAAGACTTTTCTGGACTTAATTTTAATAAAACCGCTTATGAGATTTTGGAAGAGTCAATGAACGTACCCTGGAATCAAACGATCTATGCGACTGCGGCTCAATTTTTATTATCGGCAGAAATTTTAAAAAATAAGGTTGATTCACTTTCAGAGGGTCAAAAAGGATTACTTTGTTATGCCAGATTTGTTTTACAAAAACCAGGACTTTTAATTATGGACGAACCGACTAATCATATTAATTTTAGACATTTACCAATAATAGCTGCTGCCTTAAATAATTATGAAGGAGGGTTAATTTTAGTTAGTCATGCCTATGAATTTATTGATCAAATAGACATTACTCAAACGCTTGATTTAGGAATGCTATAATTCATTCAATTTTAACCACCTCTTTTAAAATCCTGGGGTCCCTTATGCGAAAACGCCTGCCAGCCGGCAGATTAGAATGGAGGCATGTGGATAAACCCTCTTGACCCCGTTAGAGATTTTAAAGAATTTTTTAAACCATTAAGCAAATACCCTCTTCTTGTGATATAAATTTAACCTGTGGATAAATAGGCTCTAACGGGGTTGACAAAAAATCAAAAATGTGCTATAATTATTATATGGTTGAGTGGAACTGAGTCCTCTGAAACAGATGAGGGGCTTATGCCTCTCCGCGGGGACCCCCACCACCCACCTACAGCATCTTGTCGGTCCCTAGCCTAACGGACCCCGCAGGAATAAGCCTGGGGCTGCACGCCGTGCAGCCTTTTTTCTTTTATACAAAAAGACGAGTATTGCTACTCGCCCCTTTTAATTCTGGGGTCACTCCGCCTTCGCCATCCGCCGACTGGCAGAGGCGGATGCAAGAATGTTAGAACCTGTTATATGTAAACAAAAGGATAATTCAGGAAATACAAATGAGGCCCAAGACACATATGAACAAATATTGCTACCCATTCAACAGCGCTTCCCTTACGGTAACGCCTTCATCGTCCTAGACCTCATTAAAACAATAAACCCAAAAAAGCACTAAGTCAAGAAAACAAGAAAAGTTATGCACAGCCCTGTTTTTTCCTGTTTTTCTTGAAATCAAAAAGAGCCTTTATATCAAGGCTCTCTGGGGTCCTTCCGCCTTCCGCCGACTGACGGAGACGGATGCAAGAATACCTGCCTACCCTGCCTACCGCCTGCCTGCCGGTAGGCAGGCTAGAATCTGCGTATAAGGCCTACTCAAAACACTCCAAGCTATAAATAATGTAAAATATCATTTTAACAATTCAGCAATCAACTCTCTCGCGCCAGTTTTCTTTTCTGCTGAATACGGAATAACTTTATAAATATTAAAAGCATTTTTTATTTTTTGTAGTTTTTCATCGTATTCTGATTTTTTTATTTTGTCTATTTTATTGGCCACAATAATAATATTTTTATCGGCTTTCTGTAAGCTATAAAACATTACCATATCATCTTGGGTTGGGCCAACTTTTGCATCTATAATCAGAATGACCTTTTTAAAATTATAGCCTGAATTAAACAAATACCAATCAATCATTTTTTGAATTTTATGCCGCACCTCTTCTGGCATCTTGGCAAACCCATAGCCTGGCAAATCAACCAAATAGAAGGCCCTGTTTATCAAAAATATATTTATCTGCTGGGTACGCCCAGGAGAAGAGCTGGTTCTAGCCAAATTCTTCTGATTAACCAAAGAATTGATGATACTTGATTTGCCCACGTTAGAACGACCGATCAAAACAATTTGAGGAATACCATCCTCAAAAATATCATCAGTGCCTACCACGCCTTTTATAAATATTGCTGATTTTATATTCATATGCACATGCTATCTATGTTTATAAAAATTATTCATTTTTAAATTATATCATAAACTAATAGGATTTAATTGAAATCTAATTTTAGGACGTCTTTAATTTATTCTCTAATACAATTCTGGTGCCTTCAGGCACTAATTCACGCCATTCTCCATTTGGCCATTCTTTATCAAATATAGACCCAGAAATTCCAGGAAGAGGATCAATAAAATCAACTTCCCACCCATTATCTTTATAAACCTGAACCTTGGCGTAGTGATGATAATCTTTGGCTGCTAAAATTATTGTTGCATTCTTTGGAATAAAATCTTTCCAATTTTCCGTCTCGTAGAACCCAAAATGAGGCAGAATTCTTGCTCTCTTCATATCAACCCCATTTTTTTCTAATGATAATTTAATCATTTCATATCTCTCGAGAAATGTATAAGGATTATTACCAAGGGCTTTTGCCTTTTTTATGCTCTCCCTAAGTTCCTCATTAAGTTCTTCCATATCTGGCGGCAAAGTTCTGGTGGGATTTGCTATGCCTATCCAAAGTTCATCATATTTCTCTAATATTTTTAGAAATGTATTAAAATGACCATTGTGTAATGGCTGAAACCTTCCATGTGTATATCCTATTTTCATATATCTCATTATATCAGAATATTACCTTAATGGCAATCTTCTGGGGTCGTATCGTGGAGGACGTTAGAACTATTATTTAGAAACAAAAGGAGGATATTTATATACCTGATTTGAGAGATTATGCCAACATATAGTTTGCCTCACCCCCAAACTCACTACTATTGTTTTCTTTTAAATAAAAAGGGCGGATTATTCCGCCCTTTTTGAAGCTTTCTGTTTAGCCAAAAGTCTTAAAGCTGCTTCTGACGTCTTGGGGCATCCGCACTCACGACAGCAACCATCAACTAGTTCACCGAATTGCATATCCATCTCATGACACTGACATCCCGTACAACTCGTCACAACTACATCTCCTGTGGGCCGACCGCCTTTCATTAATTTAATCAACATAGTTGTACCTCCTTTCATCTTTAACATATTCTCTTTCTGTATTCTTGTCAATACTAAAAAGCCCTTATACGCAAGGCTCTTTAAATGTCCCAGGGTCCCTCCGCCCTCCGCCGACTGGCGGATGCAAAAACATTAGAACCTGCTTTTACTCTTGACGAAAGTTGAAATATGCTATAATATAAAAAATGAAAGGAAGAGGCCATGAAACCTTCACGTCTCATGATTATCATAATTGTCGTTTTAATGGCGACCATGATTACCAGCTGTTGTGCTCCAGTCTTGACAGTGAACCCTGACGTCAACTACTGGCATCCAGGCCATCATAATCACTACTGGCATCAGGGCCATCACCCGATGACCCATCGAGGCCACCACTGGCACGATCAGTCCGGCAACCACCGGCATCCAGGCACCCGTCAATAGACCGCTAATCAAGAGCGGATCCCGCAACGCGGAACCCGCTCTTTTTCTTTTATCAACTCCGTATCGTGGACGATCCTCCAGTTGGCGGACAGGCTATGAGAACCAGGATTCGGAAACATGAATGTATTTATGTGCCGGAACTAAACTAGTTTTACCCTAACCCGTCGCACACTATTCGCTCATTCGCGCCCGCCCAGACTCGCTTCCCTTATTCGCTCATTCGCGCGAATAAGACCATAGGGAATCGACCTCGGGGTACTCCAATTGTTCGCTAAAATTGACGGGGCTTTCTGGCACCACTTTTCGGTGCCTGGCGCCATTAATTGGCAATTCTTTTCTTAATGGACTTTTTAGTCATATGATATGTTGCCCCGACGCTCAACTTCTAATATTTTTATAAGCTTTCGCTGTTGATCTATTTGGTAAATTATTCGGTGCGGCCAAACTTTAATTTTTCTATTTTTTTTCATCTCGCCTTTCATTTTTTCTCCAAGAAATGGCTCATATTCCAGGCGGTCAATCGTTTGTTTAAGATGCAAAGACCACGGCAAGGAAATTTTTGCCAGTGATTTTTTTACTGAATCTGGAATATATATGGAATAACGCGAGATTGTTTTATTTTTTTCTACGTTTTGATTTGCTGCCATAAACATTTTTTGCTTTTTCTCTAATAGTTGACGAACTCAATCTGTCCCAACCTAATTCTTTTTTTACTTCGTCCCAAGAAGAATATTTTCCTTTTTTAAATTCTTCTTCGGCTTTTTTTATTCTGGCCATTGCTCCGGGATCAGACAAAATTTCCATTGTTTCCATTAGAGAATCAAATTCTACGTTAGACATAACCACAGCTTTGGGCCTGCCTTTTTCGGTCAAAGTGTAATAATTCCCAGGTTTTTGCACTTCGTCAGTAATTTTAAAAATTTGTTTTCTTGCCTCGGTAATAGGCAAGGTTGTTTTTGTGTTCATAACTTTTTTATTATTGTTATTTGTTTATATGTACATCATAGCGTACACATAACAATCGGTCAAGTCATGCCTGTGGATAACTTTTAGTAAGGTTTTTTTGTGTTGATGGAATTGTACAATGGACAAAACTTTCTAGAATTGACAAGGCTTTCCGACCCCCTTATTTCGGGGATAGTCCCCCTCTTGCAAAACTATTGGGGTAATCTTGAATCGCGGAAAGCTTGGCAACGATTTGCTTTTAAACTTTGAGAGGCGGCAATGGAATCTCTACCTTATTTATAATTTAAAACATCCTTACATTCTCAAGTTTGTAAGGATGTTATTGTGTGAGCTGGAACGATTTTAAGAAAGCGACAAATGTTCTACCGTAGGGCGACAAGGTATGCTCCACGAATTTACCGCGGTATTTTTTATTGATAAGTCCTGCCTGATATAGCCGTCGGGTGTGCTCGCCTATTGTTTTCTCGTTTGCTCTAAGTGTTTTGACAATGTCTTCAAGAGTTATTGCGTCACGCTCGGCAATCAGAAGCAAAATATCAATTCGGTGATGATTTGCCATTCCTTTGAGATGCCGCTCCATTTGTTTTGCTGTTTTTATCTTTGTCATAGCTATATTATACATAACATCCTTACATTCTCAAGTTTGTAAGGATGTTGTTTATTAGAGATTGATTTTGCTTGTCCTGAGTTCATCGAATGGAATAAAACTGAATCAAAAAGTCCTGCCCCGTAGTGAACGCTTTGTGTTCTACTACTGGGATCTTTGAGTGTTCATTGATTTATATAAAACGCTATCAAATAATTCTTTGAGTTTTAATTTTTGTTCAAGAAGCTGTTTTTTACCTGCCCCGTAGTGAGCTACGCTCTACTACTGGGGTTTGGCTTGTTCTAAACTATTCGCCTATTCGCGCGAATTAGAGAAGAGAAAATCGACTGCGGGACATTCTCACATTCTGCAGAATGTTAGAATTTGGAATTATTTTTGCTTTTATTGTTTTTAAATTATCAATATATGCTTTTGCCAAACGATGAGTTCCGTCTAAAACAAACCATTTTCCGTTTGTGCTTTTTGCAATACAAATTGGATAATTTAAATCAACTTTTAAAATTTTTTGATAATGACTGGGATAATATTTAGAATTTTGAATAACTTCTCTTGGCGTTAAATTCCAATCATCAATCTTTTCTTCTTCCCAAAACGGTAAGTCTAAATTCCATAACAATTCATTTATGTCTAATTCTATTATTGGTCCATCGATATCCCTAAACAATTCATCGTCCCAATAAAAACCAAATCCTAATTTTTTAAATATTTGCGGCTTTTTATTGCCGCCCTTGATTATTCTAACAACTTTTTGAAAATATTTTTTAATTAATAATAAATTTCGTTTCATTTTCGATCAAAAATTTTATTTTAAATTATTTTTCCAAACAAAATCGCGTCAAATTTATTCTATTATTTTGGCCTATAAATTTAACAAGGGTTTTCTGGCGCCACTTTTCGGTGCCTGGCACTATTACTTATTTATGGTTATATTATACATAACATCCTTACATTCTCAAGTTTGTAAGGATGTTGTTCGTTGGAGATTGATTTTGCTTGTCCTGAGTTCATCGAATAGGATAAAACTGAATTAAAAAGTTCTTTGAGTTTTTCCGCCCGAGGTAGCCTGTCCGCCCACTGGCGGAGATCAGCCTGCCCGCCTATTGCCTCCTTGGAGTTAATCCTGAACAGAAAGTAATGAGTGATTTTGTTTTTGAATTTTTATGTCCATGGGGCGGCTTTGGCAGGCGGGCCCTAGGCTGAAAAATTTGACCTTATCGCCCAAATCTGACAAGAATTTTCTGGCGCCGTTTTTCGGTGCCTGGCACCGTTACTTGGCAAACAAGTCGTCTACCTCGCCCACTCTATTAGTCAACATCTTCTGACCATTCATTCATGGAAATCGGTCCCAGACTTGTTATATTATCAAAAATAGTAACGTCGCCCTTCTCGTATTCTCCCATCTCATAACCATCATACGCAAAATGATCTCCGTCTTGATAAAAATAGAGCGCGGTTTTTCTATTAAGAACAAGGACGAATCCGCGCGTTTCGGCTCCGGTGGGAAGAAAATCAATGCGCTTTACCTTTAAAAATAATTCGTGCGCTTTATCAAACAACGAATTATTAATCCATATTTTCTTGGCAAATCTTTTCATAGCTAAATTCGGCCAAAATTTCAAAAGCAATTTCGTGAACCAACTAATTTTTATTTCTTCTTTTTCCATAAATCTTTTAATTCTAAACCATTCTCCTATTCGCGCGAATTAGAGAATAAATAATCTGCGATTAATAGCAATGTTAATTAATATCTTGCTCATCAAATATTTTTACAAGCGGCTCTTCCCAATCAAAACAAGTTTCTTTGCCTATTAATTTAGCAAATGCTTTTATGCACGAACGGTCAAGCTCGGCATATTCCTGAAGCATCACAACTACTTCCTCAATAAATCCGCCAACCGTGCCATCCGAATCATCAACACCGCTATGACAAAGTTTATGATCAAGTCTTAAAATTAAGTCTATCAACAATTGTGTGGTTTGCTCGCCTATTGGCAATTCCGACACAATAGCCGACAAGCGATTACACCCCTCTGCCAATGAATTTTGATAAGCAAACCACATTCGCGATGGACCAATATATGATTTAATATAACGCATTGCTGTCGTAATTTCCGCCTTTATTTCTTTGACTTTATCTTTTTCTAATTCTCCTCGCAAACCGCTGCATTTTGGAGTATCAATCAATTCTTTGTCTTCTTCGCTTAATTTTTTGCCATTGGTTACCGCATAAATCGCCGCTGCCACTAAATGCTTGCAAAGCGTTTCCTTCTGGCCGAGATAACAATCGCAATTACCCTCGTCATAATTTTTTGCCGAGACACAGACATTATAAAAATTTCCGCCGCTGCCTCTAACTTTTGCCGTAAAGCCAAAACTATTCTCTTTGAAATTTTGAACACCATCTGATTCATAAATTCCCACCGCCCGCTCAAAAATCGATTTGCCGGCGGCAAATTTTATTTTGTCTAAATTATAATTTGGCCGCATATATTTCTTGCGACATTCTCACATTCTGCAGAATGTTGGAATGTTGTAATGAAGTCCAAAAAATCAAAAGGGTTTTCTGGCGCCACTTTTCGGGGACTATCACTTTTTAAGCGAATTAATTGATTTTATACTGTTTTTAAAATAATTTCATCTCCATCTTGAAGAATATCGAAATTTTTTGGCAGTCTATTGTTTAATAAAAGACCTAATTTCCCCGGTGGATATCTTTTTTTAATTTCTGGATAGGAAGAAAAAATAAAATATAATTGATTGATAAAAGTCATACCCTCGGAAACAACTGCCTCTTCAAAATCCTCGCCGGTAATCTTCTTTAAATTTTCGTCGTAGAAAATTTTAATTTTAATAGATCTTAAAAATTTTTCCATAAATCTATTTTTTACCCCGTAGTGAGCTTTGCTCTACTACTGGGGCTCAATTAATTTTTCGACTTTTTGTTTGCCTTGTTTTAAACTGTTCTACCATTCGCGCTTGTTTAGACTCGCTTCTCTTATTCGCTCATTCGCGCGAATTAGAGCATGGGAGATTGACTGTGGGGCATTCTCGTATTCTCAAGAATATGAGAATAGTTCAATTTGTTAATTAACCGCGTAATTTCTGGCGCCACTTTTCAATGCCTGGCACCGTTATTGTTCTATTCATTCTGACTTACTATAGGACTCAACTCTTTCGTCAAATTTATAAAAAGTATTAAGGCCCTGGCCGCCCTTTTGCAGTCTGTAGCTCTGGATAATCCCCTCTGATGGACAGCACATGGCCTCATTGTCTTTTCTTGTTGGTTCCCTTATTTCGAGGCCAATATATTCATCAGCCAAGCGAATCCCTGGGTCATCAGCGAGTTTGTAAAAGATTACTTCATTGTCTTTAATAATATAAATGTCCTGAAGATGACAACTGCCGCAGCCAGCGCCAGAAGCGCCTATTAAAAGTTCTTTTTTACCATCACCATCAAAATCTTCGTTTTCTACCCGCATCAGCCAAAGGCATTTCTCTTTTAAAATAGAGAGTGCTTTTTGGTTGCCGTTGACCTTTTCACTTGCCTCATCAAGACGTAAATTTTGATCACTACATCTGACTTCATCAGAGAACTGATCACTTACTTCAATTTTAGTGATTTGTTGTTGTACCTTCTTGGGATCTCTGTCGGCTATGGAATAAATAAGAATTTCCGCCAAGAAAATAATCAAGATAATGATAATGACCCTAATAAACTGCGGTCGAATTTTTGTAGAAAAAAATTTCATACTTTTATTGTAGCTCAATTTTTATAAAACGGAAGGAAATTAAGAAACCTTTAGATCGCGCCAAATTTATTCTATTATTTTGGCCTATAAATCTGACAAGGGTTTTCTGGCGCCACTTTTCGGGGACTGTCACCTTTTTGATTGTTATTCTCCTTTCAATGATTTTTTATTGTAACTCTGGCTTCTGATCAATTCTGCATTGAATTATTTTAAGCAGAATGCCGTTTTCTAATTTCTGGCCGTCATTCCTAATTCCTAAGTGTAAAAAGACCTCCTTGTTATAAAATCTTTCTACGGAGAACTCCTTTAAATAAGATGAGATCGGCATTTTTTTGTCAGTGGGGGTATATAAGATAAAGCCAGAAGCCAAAAGATGATCTGGTTTTTGTATTATCTCAATTCGCAATTTTATTTCACTGTTGCGCTGAAATGTTGGGAGGGTTTGGCTTGTTTCTTTATCTGGATCTAGTTTGCCGGTTTTTTTATATATCCAATAAAGCGTTTGATAATAATAATCACCGGCATCGGTTTGATCCTTACCAGCGCCAATAGTTAGGCTGACTTCATTATGCTTTTCGTCCTTAAGAGCAATAGTTGTATTCATTGACCTTGGGTCGGTCGGCTTAAAAGTAAAATCTAAGATAAGCAGATCATGTATTGGTTTTTTGAATCTTGCCATCCCCTTTTTTGTCTCAAGGGAAATCAAGTCCTTGTCAATTATAATGAGATTTTGAATATCCCAAGAGTGCTCCGCGATTTCGCGACAATCTATGCCCCTAATTTTACTTATATCCTCTGACAAACTACTGATACTCCCGCTAATTTCTGTCGTTTGCGCAAGTTGCCATTTTTCTATCTGGAGATTAGAGAGTCCCCAAAGTAGTATAGCTATTCCTATGCTCAATATAGCTCCCCAACCCAAGATGCTTTTTATTTTTTTGATAAAATCCCAAAATTTTTTGAATAAATCATTCATTTCAGTAAGGGCTAAATGGTGAAACTATTAAATCGTCGATTTCAAATCCTCTGCTTCCTTTCCAAATAGCGAGTCCCAGTGAATCTTCTGTATTGTCGATAAGCAAGTCGTCCGCAAATTCAAGGAGGAGATCCGATTCTAAAGCACCTCCTTCGTGACTTCCTTGTGAAATATAAACCTTGTAGATATTTTGTTCTCGCAAAATGAAAACTGAATACGTTTTACCCGGTTCCATTATGAGAGGTTTTCCATCAACCGCCGCGCCAGAGTGTGAATCTCCTCGTAACAATGTAATCCTCTTATTGTTTCCATTTCCAATTACAATACTTTTTCCACTCTCAAGAAAGTAGAAAACTAAGTTCAGCGGCCCTTCGCCTGGAGTCAGTAGAAAAGAGCTAAATACGTTTTGAAAAGGATATATAAAAGCTAGAGATGCGTGGTTGGCATTTGGGGATGATGCTTTCAACTTTCCATTTTCAATCTGCCAACTTTCAGGGGAATGTTCCTTTGTACTTTTGGGAAGAATGAAAAAATGAGAATCTTCAATACTTTCATTAAATTCATTTTTTATTCCTAATAAAAAAGAAAAGTAATGATTCCGTGTTTGATTCTTTTGGTCAGCTGTCTTTATATCGATACTATGTGAGGCAGGACTGATAAGAAATGGCAACTTTATACTCAGCTCACCGCCATTTTCAGAAATTTCTATTCCTTCAAGTAGTGGAGTTTTGGATAAAAGATCAATTCTATTATCAAGTAAAATTTGTTTAATTTTCAACTCTCGGTGGTATCGTATAGTGATTATCGGCTGCAATGTATTTGTTATCAATAGATTTTCTTTGTCCGTGAATATTTCACTTTCGCCGATAAATACCGATAGATCGGGGGGAGGCGGGATATATGTATCTGGAATATAGCGATGTGATTTAAGGAAAACCAAATAAACCACAACCGTGAAGAAAATTGCGACAATAACGGCACCTATAAGAAATATATTTTTGTTTTTCATAAATTTATTTGCTCTCAACAATTTCAATCTCTTCCGGCGTGAGACCGTGGGGTTTATCCGCCTTCGCCAAGGCTACGGTGGACAAGTCCGCCGCCGAATTTCGTGCCAACTAAGTTAGCACGCCGCTTTAGATCCTTTTCATTTGAGCAATTATTTGGTTGGCTAAGTCGCGTTTATCAATTAAATAATTATCCCATTTGTTTGATTCTTTTTTCTTTCGTCCTGCGACAAAGCCGAGCAATCTTCCACCGTCAAGTTTGTTTGCTAATTTAAGCAAATCAGGAGCCGGAACAAACCAGAGATAATCCCAAAGATCGCCTTCTTCGGTATCAAAATAGCAGAAAACAACTGCCGTCGAATAATTATCTACAACACCGGACGCTTTTGTCGTGGCGGTAAAAATTTCATTAGGATTATCGCCGAAGCGACTTTTTATTTGAATATACATCGTTTTCAAACTACCTTTTTCTTTTACAATCAAATCAATTCCCTCGTCATCGGAAATGGGTTTATAACAGGAGAGTGTTGTATCGCCATAAAGCGTAATAAGTTCAGCAATTCTCGCTTCGGCGATATCGCCCTTTTGCTTGGTGGAAACATCTTTTGAAATTCTGTAAATCTTCTCTGCTTTTTTGACTTCCACTTTTTCGGGAGCGACAGAAGACTCGTTGAGACCAAAAATTGACGGACCAGTTTTTACAAAATGAGATTTTTCTTTCTTGGAGTTAATATCAACGACAAGCTGGGCGTTCATTGTCGCTTCTGGTGTTTTTCCGGCAGTTTTAAGCCATCCTCGCTGTAAAGCAATTTTTGTAATCTCTTTACTGTGAAGCGGCTTGTTCGCCTCCTTCAAAATTTGATACGCAATATCTTTGAATGAATTCATAAATTTATTTTATTAGTTCTCCTTTAAATGCTTTGGATAAAATGGATTTCTTTAAATTTTTGAAATCATCGGCGGTTTTTTGCTGCAGATCTTGAAGTTTTCGAACTCTTTCGGAAAGCGAATCAAGATGCGCGACAATTTTCTTTTGCTTTTCAATCGGCGGGAGCGGAATTTTTAAACCTTTAACAAAAGAAAGATTAGCCATTTTAAATTTTCCTTTTCCAATATTTAAAAAATGAGGATACAAATTTCTCGCACAAATGAATAAAAATTCTGGGAATAATTCTTTTTTGTTCTTTGGGTATAGTCCAGCAATGTTTTGATTTGTCGTCGATTTAAAATTTAAAAAACCGGTTTTGCCAATAGTTGCGCCAACCAAGGCGATGAGTGTTGTTCTTGGTTTGAGTATTTTTGCAGAAGAATTTTCTAACCCCTTTTGAGTGATATATAATTTCGCACTACTTATCTTTTCGTCTTTACATGATTCAGATCGTAACCACGAGATATCACCATCCTCCCAATAACTAGCAATCGCCTTACTCGGTGTTCCTCCAGATTGAACAATACATAGATATTCAATGGTTTTCTCTCCCCATTTTTTGGATTTTGGGCCAGAAAAAATTTCGTTTATGGCGGATTGGAGTAAGGCGGAAGCGGATTTTTTTGATTCCTCCCGAAGTTTTTGCGCCTCTTCAATTTTTGCAAAAAGTTTTTCGATCTTCACCACGATCCTTCTCTGTTCCTCAATCGGCGGAAAAGGGATCTCAAAATATTTTTCTAAATCTTGATTATTTATAGCTCTTTGCGTCGCCCCATGAGATAAACTATTCTTTAAATCTTGAAAATTTGGACTCAAGAAATAAAAAAACAAATATTTTGAGATCGTTAAACCTGGTTTTCTTTTAAACACAAAAAAACCGGTTGAAAAAATTCTTTTTTTTTCGTCTTCTTTGGTCGCTAAATATACCTTTAAAGTGTCTTTCATTTTCGCGACTAAAATATCTTCATCCCCAGCTTCCATATTTGCTCTTGATGGCCTTTTTTTATAAGTTATTATTTCTGAATTTATGACGCTTCCATTTAATAATGATCCAGTATCAACATATTCTTTTTCTCCATCAAAAAAACCAATCCCGCTCTTTACGACATCACAAACTTCAACTAATTTTTTTGTTGGGTAAAACATATTAATTTTTCTCCAAAACTTTCTTAAAAATCTCGCCGCGAACGCCACCGACCACATCGGGATCGTTTAACATCGCTGACTTCACTACTTCCCAAGTCGCAAATTGAAACTTATTTTTCGTAAAAAATTCTTTGAGATCCTGAACGAAAAATTCTAGAAATCTTTCAAGCGTAGTCAGTCCAATACTGCTATGCGTAATATCCCATGGCTTTACATTAATATTCGTGATACCGTACTCAATTTTTGGATACAACGTCATTTGTTGAAATTTCGGGTAGTCGTCTTTAAAATGCGCATACACTACTTGATCAATTAAAATCGTACAGGCGAGCGCGCAATGAAAAAGCATATAATCCTCTTGTGAAATGTGTGAAAGATTTTCTTTGTTCAAATCTTGAATGGAAATATAAACACCCTCGCCCGGATGCTCGTGGGCTTTTGATTTCTTTACGAATTCCGCAAACTGCTCGCGGAATCGGTCGTAATAGTATTCTTTCGGATTCATATTTTATCCTAATTTTTTTGTTGGCCAGTTAGTTTTCATATTTCCAACTTGCTACTAAATTGCCGATCCACTTTTCTAATATTCTTTGAGCACAAGTCACCAATTTTTGATCTCTGGTATTATTAGCTTCTTTGCCGCCATGAAAAAGATTACAGCGAATCTTATAAATGGCGCGAATTATATTCTCGCGATCGTTCACGTCTTTTATTTGTATAGGATCTCGATGCCCACGCGAATCATAAACGGGCGACATTTGCGCCAGTGCTTCGAGATTTTTACAGAATGGCTCTGTTTGTTTCGCGTGTTCGTATTCGGAAATTAAATCCGACGATTCCTGTGTTTGAATAATAAGCCAGTTAATTATTTCTTTGTCAGAATTCTTATCAGAACGATAATCAAGCCAAGCATTAAAACAAATCCAGAGACATAAAAACTTAAAAACGGGATCTGTTTCTCGCTTCGCTTTATTCTCGTACCACGCTTTTACTAAATTTTTTATTTTCTGTTTATCCATAAATTTATTCTCCTATTTTTTGTTGGCCACATAAAATTAATGCCAAAGGGCTTGAAATGGTTTTAATAAACCCCACAAATCGGTTGGATATAAAACCATCATCTTGTATTTATCGTTAATCTCTTTGTGAAGATTTCTAAACCTATCTACTGTCAAAACCGCATTACAATTCAAGGATATCGCATCGCGAATAATCTTGCTGTCGTCTTTTGACAGCCGCCCAAGCAGGGATCGGTCGTTATCAAATTTCTTCAATTTAGCGGGCCCCGAGGAAACATTCTCTTTGTGAGCTTGAATAATGTTTTGCCAGTAATCCCACATTTCAAAAAACCATCGCATATAACTATCGTCTTGTTTCCTTTGAACTTCTGCAAAAGTATTCTGCGAAATAGCAAACTCAATATTTGTTCTATCAAGCCCTAGAAGTAACACTTTTAATACTCTTATTTCGTTATAAAGCTTTGAGTCTTTTAATATTTTATTTCCTTTTGCAGAAACCAGATATTCGTCAGTTTCTTGGTAGTGATCAAAAATAAATTCTCCGAAATCTTGAAGATATTGCAAAATATTTGAATCTAAAAATATTCTTTTGGGAATTGATCCATAACTAGACTTCTTCATAATATATTTTAGGATAGATTCTCGTCTTATTCCACCGAAGTCTTCGCGAAGTATAATTGGAGCATAATTTGCTCACACTCTTACAGGGTTTTGAATTTTCGGAATAATCAAATTTTTATTAAAAAACAAAACTTCTTTGCCGTCTTTTGGTTTATGCGCGGTATGAAAAAAAGAATATTCTATTTTTTTAAAACCCTGATATAAAGACTTGATTTCCAAAACATTATCATAAGAAACTATCCAACGAGAATTTTTAATTTTTTTTATAGCTTCACTAATCTTGCGATGATCATTGGGCTTATAATAATTCGTATATAATGACCGCCCCTTTAAATAATAAGGTGGATCAAAATAAAATATTGTTTGGGAATTTTTTGATTTCTTTTGAAGATTTTTAACTAATTCCAACGCATCTAAATTATAGATATGAATATTTTTTTTATGTTTTGCGATTTCTTTAATTCTCAATATCAAATCTTTTTTATTATATCTGCAATCTATTTTATATCTCCCCGTTTGCTTTAAGCCACCAATTACTCCTGCATTAATAACTCCGGAAAAATTTGTCCTGTTCAAAAAAAAAGTTGAAGCCCCCAATTCTAAGAGTGAGACGGTTTCTTTGTTTTTTTGTATTTCTCTTTGCTTCTTCCAATTATCAATATTAATTTCAGTTTTACGTATTAGCTCGCATAATTTATTAGTGTCATATAAAACAGAGTGCCAAAAAGCATAAATTGATTTATCAATATCATTAATGGTTATCTCTTTAACATAATCATTAAATAATAAGAATAACGCCACGGACGCGCCGCCGGCATATGGTTCAACGTAATGTCCGTTGATATTATTTTTTTTGCATATCAAGGCAACAAATTTAGCTAATTTGTTTTTCCCGCCTGGATATCTTAATGGTGAGTAAAATTTCATTTTTATAGTTTTGTTAGATCTAATGAAGATAGCAAATCTTTTTCATCTCGTAGCATGAATTCCAATAAAAAAATTAAGTTACCACATACAGCTTCTGCATTTGCAGGTATGGCTCTTACATTATAATTGTGTATTATTTGATGTAGTTTATCTAGATCAAAACTTTCAAAAGCCTTTCTTTTCCCGATATTTTGGATTAGATCAGCGAATTTATTTTTTAAAGCTTCGAAATTTGTAAATTTTCTCCGTTGTCCTTTTTGATAAAAAAAGGCTTCTTTAAAGAAGGGTGATTCAAAAATTTTATTTTTGGAATTATATTTTGTATTCTCAACTACATATTTAAGAGTACATTCAAATGAAACCCTTGCTAAGGCCATTTTTGCATTTGGAAAATTATTACAATCAAGGTTATAACATTCTTGTATCAACCTGTCTAAGGGTTTAGGGATTCCCTTCCTTTCATAAACGGGCCTATTTCTTATGCTTTTTCTTTTCTTTTCTTTCAGAAAAGAGGCCCTTGCTTTCTCTTGGTTTGTTGCTTCTGTTTTTTTGTTTATATCAAATCCTAATTCTTTTAAATTTTCGAAAAATACTTTCCTTTTCTTTTCGTCATCTATTGTATTATGTGTTGTACTAGGATTTTGTTTTAGACATTCAACTACTACAGAGATGTATTTGGAAAATTTATCTTGGTCAAAAATATCTATTTTATAAGAAGGCTTATTTTTAAATCTAAATCCACATAAATCTTTATATTTAAAAAGCCTTTCGAAAATAATTGTTTTTCCGCCTGTTTCTCCTCTTCCTCGTCTTAACAACTTCTTTAATTCGTCACCTTTTATTTTGACTGCCTCATAATAAAAACTAGCTAATTTTATTAAATCATCTGGACTTGAATCAATATCCTTCATTGACTCAATTGATTTTCCTGAAGTAAATAATCTATAAACTTCTAGGGCTTTTGCAATACGATCCCATCCTCTAAAAAGATTTGCAGTATGTTCCTGAATAACTCTCTCTTCTAAATCTTCTTTATTTTTATAAATTAAAACTGGTAGTTTAGTTAAATTAAATTTTGATAATTCCAATTTATATTTTTGAGGACACTGTAGGGCTTTAACTGCTGCACATCTTCTATTACCATCTTTAACTATATAATTATCACTTTCTTTTAAAACCCAAAGTGGTCTATCAGGATAATATTCACCGGCCTGTGATATGCTCTTAGCGATATCATCACCAGCTTCTGTATATAATAAATATTCTATCAAATCTTCTTCCTTATTACTGCCATTGTACAATTCCGCAAATCTAGGATTTTTTATATCTAGGATGAGCTTATTTAAACTTTCATTTTTAAATGTTGCTTTTGCCATAATTATAAAATTAAAATTTATAATAATTTTTCGATGTTTTTTAAAATTTTCGATATCTTAACTTCCCCTTGCTTAATTTCCATTAGTAATTCTTTTGGCGACTTATTAATTTCTGAATCTTTTTTATTCGGATTCTTAAAATCCAGATTATAATTTTTCTCTTGGATTTCTTTTATACTTACTTTCCAAGCATTTCCGTTTGATTTGCGATTTCCCCACCCGCCTTCGCCAGTAGGCTTCGTCGAGGCAAGCCACTTCTTGACTGGCTCAAATTCCTCGTCCCTAATTGGCCTGCCTTTGGTATATTGCTTTAATCCTTCGGGCAATGGCAATTCGTAATACCAGATTTCCTTTGTGGAATTGCCCTTATTAAAAAATATAAGGTTCGTATTTACTCCGGCATACGGCTGAAAAACTCCTGGTGGTAATCGCACGATAGTGTGAACATTGCATTCTTCAAGCAGTTTTCTTTTAATTGCGGTTTTCGCTCCTCCCTCGCCAAAAAGCGTGCCATCCGGCAAAACAATCCCGGCTCGGCCATTCGGTTTTAACAAGTGAATAAATAATACCAAAAATAAATCTGCAGTTTCTTTTGTCCTGAATTCGTGAGGAAAATTTGCTTCTGTACCATCTTTAACTACACCGCCAAAGGGAGGATTTGCCACAATTACATCAACTCTGTCTTTTGGCCCGTATTCGCGAAGCGGTTTTGAAAGCATATCGCCTCGTTTTATCTGTTGCGGCGTTTCAACGCCATGCAGAATTAAATTTGTAATAGCTAATAAATGCGGGAGCGGTTTAAGCTCAATGCCATGAATTGAATTCTGTAATTTTTTCTCGTTTCGCCAATCTTTTACCTCATTGTTTCTTATATATTCAAGAGCGCTCACCAAAAATCCGCCAGTACCGCAAGCCGGGTCAAGAATAATTTCTCCAAGTTTTGGGCTAACCACTTCCACGATAAATTTTGTAAGAGGCCGCGGCGTATAGAATTCTCCGGCGTTTCCGGCGCTTTGAAGTTCTTTTAAAAGATGCTCGTAAATTTCGTTGAAATGATGCCGGTCGTCTTTTTTATTAAAATCAATTTCATTTATTTTATTGACCACTTGGCGGATAAGCGTGCCGGATTTCATATAGTTATAAGTGTCTTCAAAAACTTCTTTTACTATAAATCCGCGCGGGTCATCGCCTTGCTTAAATGAAAGATTTTTCAAGTGCTTAAAAAGTTTGTTATTAACGAATTCCAATAATTCATCTCCGGTCATTCCTTCAGGATTTTGCGCCCAATTCCGCCACCGCAATTCTTTTAGCAGCGGAGATTTATATTTAGGATTTTCCAGTTCGTATTCTTTTTCTTTATCGTCAAAAATCTTTAAAAATAGCAACCAGACAAGCTGTGAAAGCCGCTGGGCGTCGCCATCAACTCCGGCATCTTGACGCATTATATCCTGTATTGATTTGATTGTGCTTTGAATAGGCATAATTAATTATACGGCATAGAGCGATTGCTCAATTTTTTTAACCACATTTAAATAATTATCTCTTCCGCCGAAAATATCATTAACAATTTCATAGGGAGTGCCAAATTCGGTAAACGGTTTAACCAAAAGATCGCCAATGTCGTCTATGGCCGTAATTCCATTGTCAGCATATTTATCAAGAAGCGCGTTGATTACTTCGCGGGCTTTTTCTTCATATTTTGAAAAATAATCCTGCTTGCGGACGCTTTCGGCGCGCTCTTTTCTAGTAAGTGGCTTTTTGCCAAAAGCAATGTGGCAAATAAGATCAAAAGGGTCAATATCTTTTCCTGATTCTTCTTTAAGCGCGTCAAAAAGCACTCCCTGCTTTTCCAGCTCTTCAATGATGGCTTCTTTCTTTTCAACGGAACTCCACGCATTCAAAAATTCATCCAGCGAACGATATTCTTTAAGAACATTCTTTTTTGTGTAATCTTTGAGCGATTCAGTAATAAGTTTGCCATCTTCGCCCATATATTGCACTCGTTCGTTTATAACTTGAACTGGCACATTATTTACGAAATACTTTAACTGGCGGTCACGGCTGATGCCTGTCCCGGTATCCACTAAACCATAATTAACAATAACACCGCCATCGTTTGGTCCAATACCATCACTGCTATCAGGAGGCGCAACCGGCTCGTTACCCTTTGGCTCATATATCACGACGGGGTCTCCATCAAACGCCGGATCGGCAAATAATTCCGTTATTCCCCGAAAATCCATTATTGTAAAATAAAATTTGCCGTAGTCCTCGCGGACTCTGGTGCCACGGCCGATAATTTGTTTAAATTCGGAAACGGAACTTATATTTTTATCGAGAACAATAAGCTTGCAGGTTTGAGAGTCAACGCCAGTTGTCATAAGTTGAGATGTGGTTGCAATAACCGGATAATTACTTTCCGGATCAATAAAATGATCAAGCTCTTTTTTCCCATCTTCGGAGTCGCCAGTGATACGCACGACATATCTGCGATTTTCCGCAACAAGATCGGCGTTTTCATTTACTAACGCTTGACGCATTCGCTCGGCGTGATTTATGTCAACACAAAATACGATTGTTTTTTGCATGCGGTCGGTGGCTTTCAAATATTCCGTAATTTTCTTCGCCACAAGCTGGGTTCGTTCATCAATCACTAAATTCCTGTCAAAATCTTTAGTGTTATAAATTCTATCAGGAACAATATTGCCGTATTTATCTAGTTTGCCTTCTTCGGGCCGGTATCCTTCAACATCGCGATCAAAAGTAATGCGAATCACCCTATAGGGCGCAAGAAATCCATCTTCAATCCCCTGCCTAAGAGAGTATGTGTAAACCGGCTCGCCAAAATAGGTTTGCGTGGAAATGTCTTTGGTTTCTTTTGGCGTTGCGGTAAGGCCGATTTGCGTGGCGGTTTTATAGTATTCCAACACGTCGCGCCACACGGAATTGTCTTTGGCGCTTCCGCGATGGCATTCATCAACAATCACAAGGTCAAAGAAATCCGATGAAAATTGCTTAAAAATATTTTTCTCTTCTTCGGTTCCGGTAAGCCCTTGATATAATGCCAAATAAATTTCGTAGGACTTATCTACTTTGCGATCTTCAATTTTGGTCATTTTGTCGCCGAAGTGCTTAAAATCGTTAATCATTGTCTGAGCAGCTAATATATTACGGTCCACAAGAAAAAGAATGCGTTTTTTTGCTCTTGCTTTCCACAGCCGCCAGATAATTTGAAACGCAGTATAAGTTTTACCAGTACCAGTTGCCATAACAAACAGAATTCGCTTTTGGCCTTTTGAAATGGCTTCCACGGCTCGATTGATGGCAACTTCCTGAAAATACCTTGGAATTTTTCCGTCAATTTCCTGAAAATAATCCTGTGAAATAATTTGTTGTTCTTCTGATAAAATTTGTTTCTCTTTGCAATATCGGGAATACAATTTTTCGGGCGATGGAAATTGTTCAAGCGGTAGCTCTTTCTCTTTTTTCCCGGTCTTAATCAATCTGTCGTGTTCTAAAAAACCGTCGCCGTTAGAACTATAAACAAATGGGATATCAAGCGCTTCTGCATATTCAAGGGCCTGCTGCATACCGGCGCCGAGCGAATGATTATTGTCTTTGGCTTCAATTATTGCTAGCGGAAAATTGTTATTTTGGTACAAAATAAAATCAACCCGTTTTTTCTCGCCCCTTACTATTGTTTTTCCGCGAACAATAATCCGACCAGCGGTAAAAGTAAGCTGCTCGCGAATTTGGCTATGCAAATTCCAACCAGAATTAATAACCGCTGGCAATATGTATTTAGAGCAAATATCTTGTTCTGATAATTCGGATTTAGACATAGATTCTATACTTTTTATATCAACTTTTTATTCTTCCTATTTATTTCCATTTCCATTAGTACAATATCAAGATAATGAAATATAATTCCAGCAAGAATTTTTGAAGCATTGATTGTATAACCTAGTTCCTGCCCTGTAATCTCGCAAGTTGTCCACGATAGATTATCACCAAATTTTCCAGCAGAAAACTCTCTTGGTCTATTTTGAGGTCCAATTAAACCAAGTAGTTGACTTAATTGGATGGAGCCAATAGTAGCCACAATATTATTTACTTCCTCTACATTATTATTTTTATATGCCAACCATATGTTAATTAATTTCTTTCTTATTTCTTCTGGTAATTGAGCTAATATTAAAACTGCATAAGCTCGTCTATTTTTCTTCCGACCAAAAATTGCCGCCGATATTATTCCTCCAATAAACCACACAATGAAACCAATTATAATTATTATTAATACAAGTTTCATATTTTACAGATTTTTTCAAATTAACCTTTTATCTTTAAAACTAAAGACTTTGGTTTTGGTAATAATAATATGGTCCAAGATCTCAATGCCCATTATTTTGCCGGCTTCAATGAGACGTTTGGTGATTGTTAAGTCGTCTTCTGATGGTTCTGGGTCGCCAGAGGGGTGGTTATGAGCGACAATTACCGAGGCGGCGCGGGCGTCAATCGCTTCTTTAAAAACTTCGCGTGGATGGACAAGATTGGCATTAAGCGTGCCAACTGAAATATCGGATATTTTAATTAAATTACTGCGCGTGTCCAAAGACAAAATTACAAAATGTTCTTTCTTTTCCCTGCCCAATTTTTCACGAAGATAGTTTGCTACCGCTTGAGGAGAATCCAACGGAGTTTTTTTAAGAATTTTTTCTTTAGCATATCGCTCCGAAATTGCTTGAAAAAGTTTTATGCCAAAAATACTACTTGGGCCGATTCCTTTTATTTGTTGCAATTCTTCTGGCAAGGCGTCGAGCGTATTCCGCAATCCACCAAATTTTTTAATCACTTGTTTTGCCTGTTGTTTGCAATCTCTAATTGAACCGCCCAAAGTCAAAAGCAATTCCACTATTTCATAATCCAAAAATCCATCAAGTCCTGACTGTAAAAATCTGTCTCGCAATCGCTTTCTATGCCCGGCGCCCATGTGTCCCTCCCGCGGACGGTCTATTTTTGGAATATCCTGCATCTTCATATTAAAAGTGAATTTGAAATTCTTTTATATAAATTAGTATGACAAAACTACATGGTCTGGGGTGGCTAACGGGATTCGAACCCGTGCTAGAAGCTCCACAGGCTTCTGTGCTACCACTACACCATAGCCACCATAAGCAAAAATTTCTAATTTCCAATTTCTAATTTCTAATGTCCCGGAATAAACACGAATACAACGAATAACTTTTAACTTTTATCCGCCGGCTGGCGGAACGATGTCCAAAAACTTAAACTAATTATTGATAATCTGTTTAATTTTAGGAATTAGTTCGCCTTCTTTAATTTCAATTTGTTCGCGCGTTTTAAGATTTTTAACTTGAATCATTTTTTTCTCTAATTCATTGGCGCCAATAATCACAATAATCGGGAATTCGTTTTTGACGGCATAAGTTAACTGCCCCTTAATCCCCTTCTCGGCGCCAAAATATATCTCCGCCTCAATCCCCGCTTGCCTAATTTGCCTCACCACTTCTTGTATCTTTTGTTCGGCCGCTTCATCAATATTTAACACTAACACCTTGGAAATAATTTTTTGTGTTTTAATCACGCCCAATTCTTTCATCGCCACAAATAATCGATCAATGCCCACCGAGGTGCCAACGGCCGGAAGCGAATTGGTCATAAAGCGATTAACCAGATTATCATAACGACCACCCGAGCAAACGCTGCCAATATAAGGCAGGTCGGTCAAAATTGTTTCAAAAACCGGGCCGGTATAATAACCCATACCTCGCGCCAACGATAAATCAATTTCCCAATTTTTATCATCTACACCCAATGATTTGAGGTAACCGACGATTTGTTTTAATTCATTTACGCCCTCAAGCGCTATGGGAGAATTAACCATTATTTTTTCAACTTGGGCTAAAATTTTAGCTGGATTGCGTTCAGTTAAATCCAAAAATTCTTTAATGGCTTTGACTTGGGCTTGACTCAAATTAACATTATCACCGCCTTCTCCAATAATCCCGGTACCTAATAATAATTTTTCCACATTCGGCCAATCAATTTTATCTATCTTATCTAAAATCCTAATGACAGCTTGATTTTTATCTTGCGGATATCCAATATAGGTCGGCAAACCGTTTAATATCTTGCGATTATTAACGCGAATTAAAAATTTTGACAAACCCAAGGCTTTCATAGTTTCATAAGTCAGGGCAATGATTTCTGCGTCGGCCATCAAAGTTTTGGCGCCGACAATATCAACGTCAAACTGCATAAACTCTCTAAATCTTCCGGCTTGCGGCCGCTCGCCGCGCCAGACCCTGCCCATCTGATAACGCTTAAACGGAAAAGTAATTTTGTCTAACGAAGAGGCCACCACGCGCGCCAAGGGCACGGTTAAGTCAAAACGCAGCGCTAATTTGTCGTTGCTATTTTTTAATCCGGCGCGATAAAGCTGCATTCTAAAATTTTCATCTCCGCCGGTTAAAATTTCCTCCTTTTCTAGGCAAGGAGTGTCCAACGGCAAAAAGCCAAACTTTTCAAAGGTCTGTTCTACGATTTTGATAATTTGTTTTAACGGAATCATTTCATCGGGCAGATAATCGCGAAATCCGCCTGATAATTCCGGCTTAATGATGTTTTGTGTCATTTGCTTTATAATAAAAAATTATAACTACTAATAGTTATATCAAAGTTCTTGACAAATGTCAAGAACAACTACTTATGATGATTTTGACCAATATACCGGTTGTTTTTCATATATTTAGAACCTTAGATATTTATGCCAAGCATTATAAAGGTCTCGGGTGGCAACTAAATCGCCGACATTATAACGGGCAATGTCCAGATATTTGCCTTGTTTAAATAACGGTCCCACCTCTTCGCCGGTGATTCCGCCGGCCTTGGGACTTTTAATTCCAAAGGCCCGGCAGCAAAGGTGCAAACTGCCTTTACGCCGCATAGCGCCGTAAAAAGACAATTGATCAAATAAATCTACATGTTTAATGTCAAACTGGCTATTTAAATAGCGATTGCTCATTAAATTTTTACTCGGCCTAATTTGATGAATAGCTGAACGAATCATTAGAAACGGCGCGTCAAAACCTCGCCCGTTAAAAGTAATGCATTCGTCATATTTTTCTAAACCGCGCCAAAAGTTTATCAACATTTCTTTTTCGTCCATAGCCTTAAACTTAAATCCGTCTTCTTCAAATTCGGCAATCTTTTGTCCAGGGGCCTGAAAATAAATTACACCCTGATTTTTATCGGCATCTAAAACGCCGATAACGGCGATTTGACCCGTATACGGCGAAAATCCCAGTCCGTTTTTAATCTGTTCCAAAGCTAATTTATAATCATCTTCATCATAAGATTCTTTGGCCAGCCATTTGGTCAAGATATTTTGCGTTTCCTCGTCAATACTATTAAAATCTTCGCCAACGGTTTCAATGTCAATAATTAATTTGCTCATACTTGTCCTAATAATTTTTTTAAACGTTCAATGTGACCGTTGGTGCTAACCTCCAGGGCAATCAAAACCTGCTGTAAATCAGGGGCATCGCCCTCAAAAACTTCAAAAAATTTATTTTCCACCATAGATTGTTCCAGAATTAAAGCAAAATTAGCGGCGTATTTTGGCGAGACGTTTTCTTGAGTAGTTTTAACTATTTCTGTTTTAACTTTTTCTAAATAACTATCAAGCGCCCACCTAGAGAATCTTTCTTCATTAAACAGGGCGGTTCCTTCGTTAACCCTTTTTAATAAGGCGCGTATCCATTGACTGTGTTCTATTTCCTCTGAACTGATGGTTTGCCAAAAATCTTGATAGACAGAAAATTTTTGAGCATAAAGACTATATAATTTACTCAAGGTCTCTTCATTAACAGCCATTGATTCAATCAAATTACTTTGGTAGGCAGTAATATTGTTCATATATTTTCATTATTTTGTCGAGCGAGAAGCGACTTAAAGCGACCCTAAAAATCCGAATTCCACCCGAATGACCCGAAATGGATTAACGCGATTTAATACCTTTCATTATAAACCAATTAATAAATTTTGACAAACGAACTAATCTTTTATTCGTATCGTAAAGCTTCGATCGGGCTTTTCTGCGAGGCGCGGCGGGCCGGATATAAACCAAAGATTAGACCAATTAAACTAGCCACCCCCAGTCCTAGAATAACGGCTGAAATAGGAAAATTAAACGCCCAGTAAATACCAATGATTTTTGTTAAAATAATTGAAATTAATAGCGAGAAACCAGCGCCTAATAAAATTCCCACAATACCACCAACGGCAGTTAGCATAACTGCCTCTAAAAGGAATTGAAATAAAATATTATTATCCGTGGCCCCCAAGGCCTTGCGCAGACCAATTTCTCTGGTTCGCTCGGTCACTGAAACCAACATAATATTCATAATGCCAATACCGCCAACCAAAAGAGAGATGGCCGCGATAGAGGTTAAAAACAAAGTTAAAACATCGGTGATGGTGCTTACAGTGCTGGCCAAATCGGCTTGAGTCTCCACATGAAAATCATCTTTATCCGGATCAGTAATATTATGAGAATTGCGCAAGGTAATGGTAATGTCTTTGACCGCCTGAGAAATATTTTGTTCTGAATCTGCTTCAGCTATTATCCGATGAAAATGTTTAATACCAAAAATATATTGCTGCGCCGTAGTATAAGGCATAATCACGGCATTATCAAAATCAATAAACGAAAACTGTCCCTTGCTGGGCAGAATACCGATAATTCTAAAATTTCTGCCTTGCATTCTAATCTCTTGACCCAAGGCAGACTGCGGACTAAATAATTGCTCTTCAATTTTACTGCCAATCACTACCACGCTGCCGCGACCGCGCACATCATCATCGGTAAAAAAGACTCCTTGCGCCGGCAAAATATTATAAATCTGGGTGATAAATTGAGTGGCGCCGAATAAAGTTAAACGATAGTTCTGACCTTGATGAGAAGCGGTTGTCGCCCCAAAAACAATAGGCATCACTTGAGCTAAATCAGGCACATTAGATTTTTTTTGCAAAAGATTCAAATCTTTGTCCGTCAATGATTTACCAAACATCGCATCAAGCATACTAGGATCGGTCATGCCCTTGGGTTGCCGTCCGGGCATAATAATAATTGTTTTAGAACCAAGTCCCTGAATTTGATTTAGAATTAAATCTTGCGCGCCGCGACCCAAAGACATTACCAAAATAATGGCAAAAATGCCGATAGTAATTCCTAAAATGGTTAACGCAGACCGCGATTTATGCGACTTTATTCCATTATAAGCGGTTGTTAAACTGTATTTTAATTTCATAATTGTTTTGTCGAGCGAGAAGCGACTTAAAGCGACCCTAAAAACCCGAATTCCGCCCGAATGACCCGAAACGGATTAATGCGGTTTAATACCGTTTATTACTTAATAAAACCGTCAACTGCCCTTAAACGATTGGCCACCATTTTATCGCTTTCAATCAAGCCATCTTTCATTAATAAAATCCTCTGCGCATGCTGGGCCGTATAAGTCTCGTGAGTAATTAAAATAATTGTATTCTTTGTTTCGTCGTTAAGTTTTTGCAAAATATCCATAATAATTTTACCTGATTTGGAATCAAGATTGCCAGTCGGCTCATCGGCAAAAATAATCTGGGGGTCATTAACCAGGGCTCGAGCAATGGCCACGCGCTGTTTTTCTCCGCCTGATAATTGAGAGGTTTCGTAATTCAAACGATGAGTTAAATCAACGGCCGCAATAGCTTTGGTGGCCAACTCGTCCCATTGTGACTCGGGGATATCTGAATATAAAAGCGGCAATTTGACGTTTTCTAAAACCGAGGTCCGGGATAAAAGATTAAAGGCCTGAAAAACAAAACCCATTTTTTTGTTGCGGACATGAGCTATCTCTTCGCTGGAATAATCATCAATGGTCTTGCCGTCAAAAAAATATTGACCATCAGTATGATGATCTAAAAAACCCAAAATATGCAGTAAGGTTGATTTGCCCGAACCGGACGGCCCCATAACGGCGACAAACTCGCCAGCCTCAATCTTAAAGGAAGCTCCGGCCAAAGCCGTAGTTTGCGTCTCGCCGTCAGAATAAATTTTGGTTAAGTTTTTAGTTTCAATTATGGGCATAAAAATTGACATAAACACGAATACAACGAATAACTTTTGAATTTTGATTTGTAATTTTGCCTTTTGACTTTTGCCTTTTGAATTATTCAAGCACTATTGGCCAAGGCTCACCTTATCGCCTTCTTTTAATCCGCTAATGATTTCAAGGTTACCATCTGACCCCTTAAGTCCGATTTCTACTTCTGCGTCCTTAGTGTTATTTTTAGAATCATAAATCAGCTGGACTATTCTTTTGCCATCATTATCGGTGGTAACCGCTCGCTGAGGCAAAATAAAAACGTTTTCTCGCTTATCGGTCAAAATATCAACATTGGCAGTCATACCGGATTTAATGCGCGCGTCTTCGTTAATAAATTGCAGGACTGTCTTGTAGGTGGCCACGCCATCTATAATCGTCTCGCCCGGATCAATGCTAATAACTTTGGCCGGGAAAATGACGCTGCTAGAATAAGCGTCCAGGGTGATATTCGCCAAATCCCCCACTTTCACGTTGGCAATATCCACTTCGGCCACATTGGTGTCCACTTCAAATTGATTGTTGGAAATAACGGAAACAATGTTTTGATCAGCGCCAACGATTTCGCCGACTACAGCGTCGTTTTTGCTAACTACACCCTTAATCGGCGAGCGAATAATAGTTTTGTCAATTTGCGCCTGAATGTTTCCCACGTTAGCTTCTGCCTGGCGGACCGAAGCTTGCTGCGCGGCGATATCTTCTAATATTGAACCGGCGAGAGTCAAATTTAATTCATTTTGAGAGGTCGCTACGGCAATCTTTTGTGAAGCAATGGTATTTATTTGCGTGTCCACATTCACAATGGCCGTATTAATATTAGTGCGCGCAGTATTAATATTGGCTTGATAAGTCGCAAGAGTGGTCGCATCAAGACCAATCGCGCCATTTAAAGCAGCGCTCAAAACGTTAAGAGAATTTCTAATAACCGCCAAGTGATTATCGGTTTGCCGTAAGAGTTGATCCCGTTTGTCGTTGGTGTTTACTGAAGGGCCAATTTCTGACCCGAAAACATTAAGTTCGTTAACAGACAAGACTCTTTGTTGCTCCGCATCGGTTTCAGCCTGAGAGTTGGTGGTTTTAAAAATTAATTGTGGATCGGTAGCGCCGCCAGAGAATAAAATGTCTGTTTGGGCATATAGGGCATTGTCGGCTTTGTTATATGCGTCGTTTAAGACGTTAGACACTTGATTATAGGTATTAATCAATGATTGCTGGACTGTTTGCAGCTCTGATTGTTTAATGGCAACATCTTCCGGCCTGGCGCCTCTTTGTAATTCTGATAATCCCGCTTGGGCGCTATCTACGCTAGCCTGCGCTTGAGCCAACTGCGCCAATAAATCATTGTTGATTAGACTAATCAACGTTTGACCGGGCACAACAGAATCGCCCACTTTTACATAAATTTTTGCCACTTTTCCGGTCCGTTCAAAAGCCAAATCAACATTGGCGGCAGATTTTACTCTTCCCGTCACGCTTACCTCTTGAATCACCGTACCGCGCCGTACTGCAACAATGGCGCTGGTTGTTTTTGGTTTCTTCTGAGAAAAAATAATGCCGATAAGTATTATCAAAACAATAACCACTAAAATAATAAACCACGGTTTTTTGAATAATTTTTTCATACCCAGTAACAATAACTTCACAAAGATGCCAATCTTTTAATCGACAAAAGTGTGAATAATAAATTATGAATTAAAATATTTAGTTTTGGCAAATAATTAAATTGATTTGGCATCTTCTTCTGGTGTTCCTAGTCTTATTTCTTGGAGTGATGCCATAGCCGAAGCAGTAATACTATTATCCTAGCTTAATACCAAATTAGGGGAAGAATGCAAGTGAAGTTTTGTTACTGGGCATAAGATTAATTATAAATTAAACATAATTTACTGAAATTCAGTATTGTCTCGCCAATGATGGCAGCTAGTGCATAACTCTTTCTCCCAGATAGGATCAGTAATTTTTTGATAGTCGCGAGAATATTTATCTAAAAATTTGGTAATTTCTGAATCATCAATCAACTTCTGCCCGCCCGGATACGATGGTTTAGCGTTATATTTTTTAACTAATTCCCGCAACACCTGCGGATGATCAATTAAAATACAGGGTGCTAATAAATTGCCATTAGCGCAATATGGCTGAGCGGCGCGCATGGCTTTAAAAAAGTCAGAATTAAGTACGTCCAATAATTTTTTGCCCTTAATATTATCTACTGAGAATTGGACAAAAGCGCAGGGCTCCACGTCGCCATAACAATTAATATGGAAATATCCGCCCGGTCGAGCCGCGGCAATACAACCGCCGACATGATGACCGTCGTTCCAAAAATCACCGATAAAAATAGGTTTCTGCTCTCTAATCTCATGAACCCTGTCCCTTAACTTATTTCTTTGTTCGGGTGAACTCATTAAACTGACATCGGGCTTAACGCCAATCGGCACATACTGAAAATACCAGCCAAAAGAGCAGCCCTTGGCAATGCAAAGATCAATAAATTCATCTGACATAATCACTTCAGAGTTCAATTTGGTTGGCGTAGCCGAGAAACCGAATAAAACCCCCGCCTCTCTTAAGTTATCCATGGTTTGCATAACTTTATCAAAAATTCCCTTGCCCCTTCTGTCATCTGTCTCTGCCTGAAATCCTTCTAAAGAAATACCCAGCATAACATTACCCAGATCAGCTAATTTACGAGCCGTCTTTTTGTCAATCATGGTGCCGTTAGTATAAACCTGAAAATAAACGTCATTATGTTCTTTAAACATTTTTAATAAATCCGGCCAAACAAAAGGCTCACCGCCAGAAATTGTAACAAAATAAATACTTAAGTCTTTGCCTTCTTTTAAAATACGATTAACCTCACTGTAGGGCAAATCATGCTCCTTGCTATATTCGCCGGCATAACAACCGCGACAGCGCAAGTTACAGCGCACTGTCGGACTGATAACCATGGTCCAGGGAGGATTAAAATTTAACCGCTGGCGAATTTTTTGGCGTTCATTGCGGCCAAGAATGCTTTCGTTAAGTAAAAAATTTTCAATCAATTTTCGTTGGGCCTTCTTGGACAAACTCTTAAAAATTTTCCTCAATAAAGCAAACTTGCTTTTGGGACGACCGTTCTTAATGTCATCTTTCATATCTTCGGCGCCTTTAATATAGCGTGGATCAGTTAAAAAACCACCCTCTATTAAATCAATAATTTTAACTAAATTCGCGTCGGAAAAATTAGCTACCAGGGCCAATATTTCTGTAGCTATTTTTTTAACTACTTTTTGCATAATTTTTTGAGCGAGATATTAGAAAATATATTATATAACAAAATAAATTTTTGGCAAGAGGTTCTAGCTTAATAAGATCTATCGCAACCACGCCACAAATGGCGTAGTATTCTATTTAATTACCCCAGCACCAAATCTCGACTATGATTTTCTTAAAATTTAACCCTTAGCCGCTACATCGCCTCCGCTCCGACAAAGCTCGGAGCTGCGGCTAATTTATTCTTAATAATTATTTATTCTTACAGATTGGTGCGGGGTTATTTGTTTCTAATCGCAATTCATCCTTGCCGTAAACGGCAAGGTATTCTTGCGAAGAAACAAATAAAACCCCGGGCAACTGGTCCGGGGAAAAACAAATTGTTTTTTAACGAAATTACTACTTTTTAGCCAACTTGCCAAGCATAAACAGCCAATACAGAGCAGATAAGCCAACGACAATGTAAACGATGGCAGAGACAATTGAAGCGGCGCCGAAAATAGCCGCCACAACGTCAAACTTGAATAATCCAACCAATCCCCAGTTCAGTCCGCCAATTACCATCAAAATAAACGCTATCCAATCGAGACTATTTAGTTTATTCATAATATTCTTTAATTAGCCACTAAACGACCTTTAATCTAATTATACCAAAAAAAACAAAAAAGTCATCCCGTGTGGATAACTCATATAAACCTTTATCTTCCTGCTTTTTATGAATGCCTAAAAAATGGGGTTTCCTTCAAAATAAAAATTAATTTCACTGGGATTAACCACCGCCACCTCATCAAAGCTGAGACCCAGTTTATCCATGGTGGCAGGAGAACCGATCCAGCGAATAATGTTTTGATCTAATAAGTAAACCTTATCATCGCCCTCGGCTCTAATTAAATAATTATCGGGCATGGCGGTAGTGAACTGATCGCCAAGCTGAACGATTTCTTTCGCTGAACCATAAAGATTAAGCATGGTCATATCAAGCATTGACCTTTTGGTGCCAGACGGAGTCATTAAATAAACGGTTGAGGAATCCGGACCTTTGATAAATTTTGCCAACTGCTTGCCGCTTAAATTATTAACCGTGGTCACGCTCGGCCAAGCTCCTCCCATGGCCAGAAAAACATCGGCGCTATGGATGGGAATAATTTCATTTTTTATTTGCAGCCAAACGGTTGAGCTATTGGCGCTTTTAATAAAATAAATACCTTGGGCTTGCAATTCTTCCGGGGTAAAGTTGGAAACTATATCATTATTGTTGTTGGTTGATCCATTATTAAAATAATTAATTACTGGACCTTGCGGCGTGGAGGGCGGAGCAGGAGCTTGAGGTATGGGCGCTGACGACAAACAAAAGGTTGGCGGCGCGCAATTAACATCAAATATGGTCCCCTGCCAAGAATTGTTAAAATGCGTTGAACTACTATCCTCAAGTTGAGTCCAAAAAAGATAATTAATTCCACCGCTGTCGGCCAAATAGCCATATTGATATTCGGAATCAATGCCGGTTGGTTCGGCAATAAATCCGCCATTATAATTTTTATTATAGCCATGAGCCGTGGCAGCGTCTAAAATATTCTTTAGGGCTTGCCATTGACTTAATTTAGAGTTTTTTTCAAGAACAACAACGGGATATTGCCCAAAATCTTTATAATAATTCTTTAATAAATTGACCATACCCCCTAAGTTGGAGGCTCTCGTATTGTCGCGGGCGGCCACGCCGCCAGTAGAACGATCTTGCAGCTGAGCATGAAGATATAATTGAAAAATTTTTGGCGTAAAAGATGGATCGCTAGTAGCAAAAAGCAATTTTAGACGAACCTTGGTCGTAATTATAGAGGGCTGATAAGGTTGATTCCAGCCAAAAAAGTACTCCTGGGGACTGTCGCCAAAGGCCGCCGATGCTACCACTGAAGTGCCAGGAGGATAGAAATAGTTTGCCGTAAGGGTTAAAGACAATATGTCCTCGCTAAAATATATTGGCACGGTCCACAAAATCGCAGAACCAGTATATTGACCGTCCTGTTCTGGTAAATCAACAAAACCAGCTTGCCAATGAGTAGTGGTACGAGCCGTATCAATAGCGCCAGACGACTGAAAATCGGCCGCCCAAGCAGACGTGGTGATTGGCGTGGCCGTAGCTAAAACGCCTTGACTCGTCGTCAAAAGAAATAATAACGAAACGGTGATTAAAAGTATCTTTCTCATATTAATTATTGCCAAAATATTATTTTGTCTAATAATCGCCTACCAATAAATTTTATTGTGCGTCTTAAGAATCATTTTTGACTTTGGTTTTAGATTAGGATCGTATTTGTAAGACAGCACAGCGCAATTTTTAAGATCATCAGTCCTGTCTATTTCCAAAAGTTCTGCCTCGGTGAATTTTTCCATTAGCTTTCTGAACGACAACATCACGGCCGAATGACAAACCACCAAAATATTTTTACCTGAATACTCTCTCACCATTGATGACAAAAATGACCAAACGCGCAAATTAACGTCCGGATACGATTCGCCGCCAATCGGGCGATAATAATATTTTTTTTCTTTTTGCTTGCGTTCAAATTCATAGGGAAACCTGCCTTTGATTTCTTCGGGGGTGAGGCCATCGGCAATTCCGAATTCTTTTTCCCGCACCCGTTCTTCAATCACAAACCTGGCTTTGGGAAAACGTCGGGCGATAATCCTGGCCGTATGACAAGCCCGTCGAAACGGCGAGGCAAAAATTAAATCAAAATTGCCATAATCTTTTTTTAAACCAACGGCGGTCTTAGCAGCTTGTTTTTCGCCCACGCCGGATAAGCGCACATCGGCATTTCTGATGTCTTTCACATTGCGAGTGTAAGTTATTAAAACGCCGCGGTTAATTAACTCGCGTTCTTCGTTATAAATTGATTGGCCATGGCGAACGATTACCAGTCTGTTGGGCCATTTTTGTTTCAGCGCATTATCATTAAACATAAGATATTTTTTGATTTCATTTAGATTTAGTTAAAATATCATTTAACTCTCATTTAATCTGTTCAAAATTATATCTTCAAATATTTTCCCTCACTGATAACCTGAATTTTACCATTGCTGATTTTAAGAGCCGATTGATCATCAAGGGCATAAAGCGGATATTTCAATTTTTTTCTTATCTTCTCTAAAAATTGTTTACGTACTTTGGGGAAATCTGGAGAGTTAAGGTGCGGTCGAAAATAAAAATCAAAATAACCAAGACCACTTTCATCTGGTTTGCTTTTTAAATCTTCGTCATAGTATAAGCACTTGGCCGAACTAAAATGTAAATCTTTGGTAGTGACCATACTGCCAGCGCTGATACCTGCATAAACTCGGGTTTTCAAAAGTTTGGGTAACATCTTTGCTAAACCTGATTTTTTAAGCCAATACATCAAGTGAAAAGTATTACCTCCGGAAAAATTAACACGTCGGCCGCTTCAAGTCGCGGTTGCCAATTCTCTCTGGGTAAAGCAGAAATATCAACAATATCGATGCATTTAAAATTTTGTTTTTTTATATTATACAAATCATCAATTAGCCAGCTCTTATCGTCTGCGAAAACGTTAGCAGCCGTTGGAACAAAAGCAATCTTTATTTCTTTGACTTTCTTGCCAACTAAATCAAACAATGCTTTGGCAATTGATTTATTGGTAATCCCTCCGGATGTAAGCAAAAATTTCATAATAATGATGACGATTAATAAAAAATATTAACGGCCAGCGCGGGCAGCGAAGTTAAAGTGATAAAAATAATTTTGCCAAAGCTGGTCCGAGGACTTATATTGATTATCAAAAACAAAATAATCAGCCAGGGCTTCTCTTAACCGGCATAATTCGCTCAGGCGGTTTTTATTCTTGGGGTCAGCGATGGTTAAATCCAAAAGCTCCAAAGCGCGTTCAAATGCTTTTTGGCTGTACTCTAAATTATTTTTTTGCCGCCAAGAGATGGTTCTGCCAACTTCGCTGCCAATATTGGCCATTTGTTCCATTAAATTAAACTCTTGCCAGCGGCCTCCTGCCATTTGTTTGTGCTGATAATTCATTGAAATCTACCAATTACTAATTTTAAACTAATTACGAATAACATTAAAACCTACATTCTTTTTACTAAATTATTTATTATTTCAATAATCAACTTTTGTAAATTTTGATCTTCAACGCCGCGGCTGCGATTGCCGCAAGACGGCCTGAGGTTGATCATTGAATCAAATTCTATCCAATCATCGTCTTGACGTTCTGGATAAAGATTAATGCCCCAAAGATTTTCTTGTTTTGATCCCTGCTCTAACAGCAGACGTTCTTCGTCGGCATGCATCTCAGCGTCCAGGGCTATAATTTTTTGTTCAACATCAACTACTGCTTTTACCAAATTATCAAACGTTCTGATCGCCATTTTTTTTAGTTCATCAATAGAAATCTTGTCTTTTACTATTTTCATAGTTTATTTAATGTTTATTTTATTAACCAAAAAGCGGCGCGCCATTTCATCAATTCGGCAAAATTAACTTGCCACTCCGTAGTCTTGGCGAAGGTGGAAGCTTTAGCAAAGGATGGCTGACTGCTTCGGTTGCGAATCCCCAGCTATTAATCAGTATAAAGGTTATTTGGAAAAAAGAAAAGGGGTAAAATAACCCCCTCTCGGTCGGAGATAAAATGAAACGGCTAAACTTTGAGTGTCTCGTTTTATATAATTAAACTTGACATTTTTTTATTTTAGAATATAATTTGTTCCGGATCTAGTCCGGATAAAATCCGGAGGGGCTAGATCTTATGTTTAAGGAGGAGCAATTTCCTCAAAAAATCGGGCAAACAACAAACCAAGGAGTAACCATGATCCGACGTTACACGCCGAAAGAAGCCGGTCGTCACTGGAAAGAAGCGGTCAAGTTTCGTTTCTGGCTTAAGGTAGAGATTGCCATCCTCTGGGCCAGAATGAAACTCGGCCAAATCTCTAGCGACTGCCATGAGGCAATTTATCAGCATGCCAGATTCACTCTCAAGCGCATCAATGAACTTGAGAAGAAGTTTGACCACGATATGATCGCCTTTGTTGAATGTGTCCGCGAGACGCTTCGTGCCAAGGGCGTTCCCGGCGAGTGGGCAGACGAGTTCCACAAAACATTGACCAGCTACGACACCGAAGATCCGGCTCAGATGCTGATGCTCATCAAAATGGGCAAAATCATTATTAAGGCCCTTGATGATCTGGAGGCGGCCCTGCTCAAAAGAGCGTTAGAATATCAGTGGGCCTTTATGATGGCGCGTACACACGGTCAGGCCGCAGAACCGACAACCTTCGGTAAGGAGCTGCTGGTTTTTGTGGCCGAGATCAGGCGTGCCAAGGAGCGTATCAAGTGGGCCATGAAACACGACCTTGCCTACGGAAAGATGTCGGGTGCTGTCGGAACCTATGCCGGCATTGATCCGAACGTGGAGGCAATGGCCTGTCAGCGCCTCGGTCTCAAGCCGGCCATGGTTAGTACTCAGATTCTGCAGCGTGATCGTCACGCCAACTTCATCTCCACTCTGGTCATCACGACTTCGGTTATTGAACAAATGGCTAAGACTTTCTGGGTGATGATGCGTTTTGAGGTTAAAGAGCTTGAGGAACCGCGTCGAAAAGAACAGCGCGGCTCGAGCGCCATGCCGCACAAGAAAAATCCGATTGCCATTGAAAGGCTGTACGGGTTGGCCCGCGTCATGCGCGGTTATCTTCAGGTGGCCATGGAAAATATCGGCACGTTTGAAGACCGCGACATATCGCAATCCGGTCCGGAAAGAATCATTCTGCCAGATGCCACCTCTCTCGCCCTGTATATGATCAGGGTTATGACCAGAATCACCGCCAACATGAAGGTTTTCCCTGAGCAGATGCTAGAGAACATCGATCGCACATATGGCACCTGGGCCGGACAAAGAGTTCGTTATGCACTCGCGGGCGCAGGAATTCCTGATTTTACGATCTATGAACTCGTTCAGCAAGCAAGCTTCGCAGCCGTCAACTCAAGAAAACCTCTGGCTGAAGTGCTTGGTCCGATGAAGGTCTCAGACAGCGATCCGAGAACGGTCAATGAGGTTCTACCTCAACTGACCCAGCTCTTCGATCCCAAGTCCTATGTCCAAAACGGCATTGAAACCATCTTCAGTCGCTTCTTCCCAAAATGAGCCGACTAGCGTTTTCAAGGATCAAACAAGGACCGTGCTTATCACGGTCCTTTTTCATTAACCCTTTCCTCGCGGGGCGGGTCTGATTTAGACAAACAAAAAGAGGCAGCTAAATTTTGGGTGTCTTATTTTGGAAAATGCATTTATATATTATCTCTTTATTATTGTTCCTTTTTTCTTATTCTTGGTTACAAAGCAGTAAATGACATAAATGATAACCAGAATAATTAACGCTATTAAAAAAAATTTAAACCATCTTGAACCTGCTACTGACAAACCAACCGCTCCAGTGCTTGCCAAGATATTGTTGTTTGGAGTTGCTGGAATTGCTGGAGTTACTGAAGTCGCTGAAGTCACTGGAGTTGTGGCCTGTTGGGTTGGTTGCCGTGTTGGCTGCGTAACCTGTTGGGTGGCCTCGGGCATTGCGCTGGGTGTGGCTGTTTGAACTGAAGTTATTATATTGTATGCGCCGCCTTGCCAGCTAGAAGCAACATCTGCGCCCGCTCCTATAACCTTAACTCCCGTAAAAGACAGGGCTCCTTGCCCGGCCTGAATTCCTTCAACAGAAACCGAAAGAATATCCTGAACAGTAGTTGCGCAACGCGGGATACCTAAAGTAAAGCTCGGACTGGCGCAAGTTGGAATTACGGCGGCATAAAGACCATCTGTAACGGTAATACTTTGGCAAGTTAAGTTATCAAAACTTATGGCGCCTTTTACAACACAAACTTCATTATTTGCGGGATTTAATTGGACTGAAACGTTAAAGGGCGCGCCAACTGCGCTATTAAGCGATGCCGGCGAAACAGATAATATTAAATCGTCAGCATAAACCAACCGGCTTAGTCCCAATACGCCGATGATAATTAATAGCGTTAATAAAATTATTTTTTTCACAGTTTTTTTATTATTTTAAGTATTAATTTTAATTTTATGAACTCCAATCAGCCATTAACAATGCGAGGTCGTATTCGTTGACTATGTTGTCATGATTTAAATCGGCCGGGCTCGCACCAGCGTTACCCCAATCTGCCATCAATATATCAAAATCATATTTATCAACTTTACCATCACTGTTTGCATCGCCAACTTTTACGGCTGCAGGAATTATTATAATACCGCTTCCACTGCCACCACTAGACGAAGTGACGACGGGTTTTGAAACCGACTGCATAATCGCGCTCCATGGCTTTTGAAGAACCGCGGGGATCGCGTAGCTCGTCGCCCAAATGCGGTTCTGCAGTGTTTCAGATGATGACAATGCGGCGCCGTCTGCGACCTGTCGCGCGGCGAAATAATCTGCAACAGTTTTACTATTTTTCGTCCACGTCACACCGAGCGCGCTCATGGCCTGCGCTGCCCAGCTTGAAGAAAATATGTTTCCCCATCCACCGTCGTTTCCCTGCGTGTTTGCAAGATATATTGAAGCGCTGGCAAGAGCCGCAGATACTCCAGACATGCCTGAAAATGGTTCAAGCGCTTGTACCGCAGCTGCGGTCATATCAGGACTTTTGTCCCATGAGCCGTCAGGGGCTTGCTTTGAAACGACGAACATAATATCCTTGGCGATAATCGTGTCGCTTGCCGTATAGCCGGCGCTCGCCAGCGGAATGAGAGCAAAAATGTCATCATTAACATACGATGGATCGCCAAACTGCGTCCCGTCAAATGAGTTTACAATAGGAGTAATATAGTCAACGCCATAGAATGAGTATGGATTTTGCCCGAGGGCAAGCAATGCCATCGCATGGCGTTCGTTGTCGGTCAAAAACGAACTTACGGTATTGTGCGCGCTCATGTACGAAAGAATGTTTGTACGCGTGGTGTCTAAAGCATTTGCCGCTCCGAGGGCAACACCTGTCCAGTCAGTATAGAGTTCGGACCCGCCGAACGATCCGTCAAAACCCTGCGCGCCCGAAAGATAAGTAAGCGCGCTTGGTACGCTAAAAGTAGTGGGAATTGTGATTCCCCCGCCCCCGCCGCCCCCACCAGAGCTCGCAGCATTTACTGTCACCGTATATGAAGGAAAATAATGGTCTTCGGAAATACCGACCGTATAGGCGCCCGCATTCACTAGGGTGAGCGTAGCGCTGCCATTTGTATCAACTGTTTGTGACGCAACAACTGTCGGATTGAAGGGATCATTTGGGTTGGGTACCGTCGCCCCAATCGTCACCCCAGTGAGGGGGCTCCACGTGTTGTCGAAATAATTATATTTCTGCGCTGTCGCATTAAATGAACCCCCGGCAGTAATCGATGTCGTATTAAAAATCACTTGGTGCGAAAAACCAAAATACAGACCAATTACTTCTCCGCCGGAGAGTATAGTAGAATCCATGCTATTCATCGAGACCGTACCATCCACTACATACTGCCAATTGTCACACAATGGCGCTGCGTTTTCTGGAGTAAGACATTTTAAATAAAACGAACCAAATGAATCAAAATATTGCAAATCGGAAAGCGAAAACGCGGTATTTATCTGGCTAAGCGAGTAGAGTACGCCGAGGACACTGTCGGCATTGACCAAATGTGTTACATCAGTGTCGTCTGTAATACTTACCGTACCAACCGATGGAAGAGGAACTGTTCCTTGGTAGATTATGGTATCGCCGTCGCGAATAAGTATTGTTTCGTCTGCTATAACTGCAATGGGGTTAAGCGTTATGGTATTGCTGTCCACAAAACCCGTTTCGCTTCCCGAAATAGTGTAGGGCCCCGCTGAATCTAATGTAAGCGAATATGTTCCGTCGCTGCTGACTGAGTATAGAGTGCTATTCACGGTAATGAATCCGCTGGTGGCAGGAGTCCATACGGGATTGGAACTTGAATCTAAGCCAAATTGCGTGAGCGTCAGCGTGACCGTATCGTGCTGTTGAGGCGAAGCGTTTGAAACAATTAATTTGAGCGGATTAATATTATAAGTGAGTATTAAGTGTTCGCCCAATGTAAGCGTATGCGCGCTCAACGAGGTGGCGCCATACGTCAAATCGCCAAACCAACCCCAATAGATGTAGATATCTTGAGAAAAGTCGTTAGCAAATCCGCCAAGTGAATCTAGAAATCCGTCTGTCCCGTACCACGACCAGTCGCTCGCCAGTCCAGATTGAAGAACCGCGCAATAGCCTGAAACCACAAACGTGCCACTGCCCGGACTTGATTCGCAGGAGGAAACCGTCTCATCTTGGTCATACAGTGTCTGTGTATCTGTCACTACGGTGAGATGAATTGTCGTTGTAAGCGGAGTAACAGTAACACTGCGGATTACTGACGTTGCCGCATTACCGGTCGCGTCACTTACCGCGTAGGTTAGCGTGTATACCCCGGGTACGTCCACGTTCACGGTACCCGTCGTCACAATATGCGAGGTAATGTCGCCGTCGACGTCGTCGACGGCAGTCGCTCCCGCCTCTGTATATGTTGAACTCTGCGCGATAGAAACTGACGTATCGCCCAAGAGCTCTATGATTGGCGGTGTAGTGTCTGGCGGCGGCGTTGAGTCATCGGCACTAACGATATTCATAATTCCAAAAATAAGCGCGGCCGACAATAATACTGCAACTTTTATTTTACTGTTCTTTATAATATTCATAATAATATATTTAATAATAATTACTCAAGTTTCCAATCAATAACATCCCCATCTTTTGGAATGTAGGAGGAAGCGCCGACAGTCGCCTCTTTGCCGTTAATGTAATAAAGCAAATGATTTCCGGCCGACTCGCGCAATGAACCGATATCTGTGACATAAAATCCGAGCGCTGGATATTGTTTTCCCATAAAAATAATTTCCCCCGCCTTGCCAGCCTGAGACAGCGCATCAAATAAAGTCACCCCTGCCTCCGGCGTAAGCGTAATGGAAATATCGCCCGCGTGGAGCGTAACGGATATCGTCTTTTGTGTTTGCGTCTGTGAAGGAGCGGGTGTGTTTGGGCGTGGTGTTTCTTCTACTGTCTTTACTTCTGATTGAGCTTTTGTTTCATTAAAAGGAATAACAACGCTATTGGTACTCTTGATGGGAGGAACCTGCGACAAAATAACATCGCCTCCGGTATTTTTCGGAACAACGACAAATGCCCACGTGGCGGCAATCGCAGCCAAAAACGCAAAAAGCGCGAAGAAAAATATTTGTTGTTTTTTTGACATTGATTTTTTTATAGCTTAAACAAAAAATTCCTGCCGAGAGGAATTCTATTGCGAGGTTACAAACAGCGCAACCCACCCGTCCTGCTCGGAACGAAGTAAACGCTTTGACTCGGATTGGTATTCGGACTTTCCTTAGATTGCTCTATGGATCACCGTAGCGGCACTGTGGAGGATTTTCACCTCGCTTCCCCAATCACATATTTACTTTATCATAAAAGAACAAAGTATGCAAAAAGATATCCACACAACAAATGATAAGTAGTTTATTTTACTAAACTATTCGCTTATTCGCGCGAATTAGAGAAGAGAGTGTTTCCAACATTTTAATCAAAATCATGCTAAATTTGGATTTTATCTTTATTCGCTAGGATTGGCGGGGGTTTCCAACCCCCTTATTTCGGGGACTGTCCCCAAGAAGTCCCTTAATTAGCTTTAATGCTTGGGTCTCATCTGCAATTTTATCTAACTCATCAATGACAAAGACTAATTTCTTATCCTTTTGTTTCCTTAACCAGCGTTCAAATAAAAGTTCGATGTAGTCATTAGAGTTTTCTATTACGGTTTCTTGTCCGAAAATTCCACGAAGTCTATTTGTCCATTTTGTTTTCCAAACAAAAGATGCCGGTATACTTATTGTACCTAAAATACCAATGAGTTTAACCCACCAAATTTCACTCATTATTCCTACAGTAGCTAAAACGGCGCCTGAAATAGCAAAAACATGTCTTATATTAAATTCCTTTGTTAAGCCAACTTCTTTTTCAGAAATTTTTTCTTTGGATTCTTGGATAGATTTATATTCCTTAAAGTCTGCTGCTATCGCTTTATAATATAAATCTTCAATTTCGGAATCTTGATCTTTAAATTCAAAATATGCAGAACGAATTAAAGAGCTTAAAAGTTCTCTTTTGGCTAAATCTTTTTCTCCGCAACAGCTCATAACATGACCGGCATTTACAAAAATCGGACGAACATCTTTTGCGGCCTCACTTAATGCCTTATGGACAAAAGATGTTTTTCCAACCCCTCGTACAGAAGAAATTAAAATTGATGCTGAATCATTATTTACTAAAGTAAATTGTAAACTGTGTAGTTCGTCTTCACGTCCAACATAAACTCCAGGCGTTTTGTCGCCGTAAACAAATGTTTCTGCCCAATTATTTTTTAAATAAACCTTACCCATATCTCGATTGGTTTTATTTCCCAGATTTAGTTCGATTATCTTGTTTACATAACATTTGGCAGTTCTCTGCGGTTGTTTTTCCGCCTTCGTGCCAAGGTTTGATGTGGTCGGCTTCCATTTCTTCAATTTCCCATTTCTTTTTCTTATTCTCGCCTTTGCAGAGCGGACAAATACCTTTTTGCCTCTCATAAGCTTCTCGTTTCATTTTTTCAGTGAAAGCGCGAATATTCAAAAACTTTTCATTTCTGGTCAAAATATATTCGTAAATACCGGATTTTTTAGTTACATCCTCGTCTTGCATTAACTCGGATGTTTCTTTTTCCAATTTCTTTGAATCAATTTTTTTTCCTTTGAATTGGTTATACAGCACGCCCCAAGGCACATTGTTCATTTCTCGGCGAAAATTCGGAAAAATTTCTCGCGTCCAAGCAACTACATTTTGAAAGTATTCCCACAATTCATTGGCATTTTTATCATGCTGATGCTTAGCCATATAATCTTCTATTTTTCCGTCATTTATCCACGAAAGGGCGGCTTCCAAATATTCTTGCCTGATTGGCGAACCATTTACTAATTGCCCGCCATCGTTTGCCAATAAATACGCTGCACAGTTTGATTTACTGAATTTAAGTTTTGCGTCAGAGAGCCAAGGTCCAGTGTAAACCGCATTACGGATTTCCTGGTCGGTCAATTTTTCCCCGGCGATATTGATGATTCTGAACCAGTCCAGCCGCTCTTTGTCCGTGCCTTCGCAGAAGTAAATCATTAGTTCATAATCCAAAATTTTATCCTGTTCCTCCTTGGTGAGATTATGGAAAAAGCGGTCGTTCAATGAAAAATCACCAGTAACATATTGCCCAACGCTAATGGTGCGCTGTTGGCCGTCCAGCACTTCGTAACCGCCATCATCTCTAATCATCCAATACATCACATTGAGCGGAAAACTATTTTTAATAGTTTCAATCACAGCATTGCGTTGCTTTTCTTTGTATACAAACTCACGCTGGTATTTTGGGCGAATATTTAATTTGCCGTCATACGCCATTACACCCTCTTCGGCGCTGTCTTTATAGCCAGCTATTACTTCCCGAATTGTTATTTTATGTAGATCGATTTTCATATTATTTTTTTAGTTTTATTGCTCTTATTAAAATACGAAGATACTTCTCAACGCCATTAACAAGCGGTCTCCCGTGTGGTGTTTCTTTGTATCTTATGCCTATATTTTTTTCGCCTGTATTCATTATTCCCAGTAGCTCAAACTGTTTGGGGTTATATTTATCAATAAATGTTATCGGAACACCCATCACCCCATTGTAATTCATTGGAATTTCGGAAACTTTGTCAATGTTAATGGCATTGTAGTTGTCATACTTAGGAAATTCTTCTGGTACATATTTTTTATACAACACAATATTCTCGTGCCGCTTGGTAGTTTCAAGATTGGTAAACCACAAAATTCTCCCCATACTGAAGTACTTGACTCCATTTACAATTTTTTTTCTTGATTCGGTTGCAATATCATAATCATCTGGCACCTGGAACCACTTTGTACCGCCATTATCGTAACCAAGCCATACTCTATTTTCCTTTATAAATTTAAAAATGTCTTTTTTGGTTATGTTATTTTGATCGCCGAGAATTAAAAATTTCTTCTTGTATTCCATCAGTTGAGCCAAGTATTCACGGAATAAAGAAAACGGCGGATTGGTTACGACTATATCGGCTTGCTTTAGTAGTTCTATACACTCATCACTTCGAAAATCACCACTGCCTTTTAATGGGGTGGCGGTGTTTTTGTCGTGTTTGAGCAAATACTTAACATCATCAAGGTTTATCGCGCCATCTTTGTCGCTATCTGGCACTTCTTTGATTTCAATTTTGAGCAGTTGCTTGCCCTTTGACCCAGCCACTTGAGATAGTGGTAATTGACCTCCAACGATCGGTGAACCACTGTAACTTGTGGTGATGAGCTTCTTTAATCCAAGAGCATTAAAGTTAGACGCAAAATATTTAAAAAAGTTACTCTCGTACGGATCATCGCAATTACAATAAACAACCTTATTCTTAAACTGTTCTTTATAATGTTTTAGTTCTTTTTCAATATCAACAATTTGAGTATAAAACTCGTCTTTTTTGGCTTTACTTGCATTGCGCAAATTTTTATTTAAAGATTTTGTTGTCATATTTATTTCATTAAATCATCAATACTAACGCCCAACGCGTCCGCGATTTTTTTAACTGTATTAATAGTCGGGCATTGTATTCCACATAAATTGGCTGTGGGACTAGGATTCGAACCCCCGCCTAATAGGACGGGCAAGCCAGATATTCGCCTCCAGAGGGCGAAGTCCTATTTATCCCGCCAGTTTTCGGCGGGACTTCACCCCGCCAAATCAACATTTTTACTGCCTGGCAAAGCTGCGGGACTTGGATTCGAACCAAGATATTCGCCTCCAGAGGGCGAAGTCCTACCATTAGACGATCCCGCAGCCTTGCCAAGTGTTTTTTCGCCACTCATTACCTGTGGTATTTCGCTATACTTTTTATTTGGCGAGGCAAATTAGACAACCCCACAATGAAAACTCGTTTTACAACATTCTGACATTCTTGAGAATGTCAGAATGTTTATTTATACCTAAATCATTTATGATTTTGATTTTACGATGAGCACAATTTCACTGCCGCCAATTCCAGCGGCAGCTGCGGAATTTCGGCATAAGATAATTCTTGTTGAACAGAAATAAATTCTTCAATAATTTTAATTAAAACAGCCTGGTCAAAACCAGCGGCAAAAGTGCGAACCATTTTTTGCGCTTCATTGTCAAGATATTGTAAAATTCGCCCTTCGTCAGCGCCGACTTTAACCAATAAAACTTTACGTAAAAATTCAATCAGATCTTTAGTAAATTGCTCCAGGTCTATCCCCTCTTCCAGTAATTGATTAATTTTTAAAAGCAGCTCTCGTTTTTCTTTGGCCAGCAATAATTCCACAAACTTAGTGATCAAGTTGGATTTTGTGGAAGGAATAACCAGTGACGCTTCTTCCATGGTAATTTCCTGACCATCGAAAATCAAAATCTGCGACAAGATACTTTCCGCGTCACGCACGCAGCCCTCAGAACGCCGGGCAATGGCCGTCAGAACCTCTGGCGCCACCTTAGCTTTTTCGCTGGTGATAATTTTTTTGAGCCGTAAGATAATTTTACCCAAATCAACTTTGGTCAAATCAAACCGCTGACAACGAGAAATAATAGTATCGGGAACCTTATGAATTTCGGTGGTGGCTAAAATAAAAATAATATATGGCGGCGGTTCTTCCAGGGTTTTTAAGAGCGCATTAAAGGCCGGGGTTGATAGCATGTGCACCTCATCAATAATAAAAATTTTATATTTACCTCGCGATGGCGGCACGCGAGTGCCGGCGATAATATTCTCGCGCACGTTGTCTACGCCGGTTTGCGACGCCGCATCCATTTCCAGTAAATCATAAAATTTTCCCTGTGTTAAATCCAAACAATTGGCGCATTTATTGCACGGTTCGCTCTCGCCTGCTTTACGATTTTGGCAATTAACCGCCTTGGCAATCAAGCGCGCCAAAGTCGTCTTGCCCAGTCCGCGCGGACCGGTCAATAAATAAGCATGAGCAACTTTATCTTGCTTTATTTCGTTTTCTAATGTTCTGACCACATATTCTTGGCCAATAACATCAGAAAATTTCTGCGGTCTGTATTTGCGATAGATAACCATAAATAAATTAAATTACAAGCACAAAATCATCAACCTGCGGTTGATCCTCCGCAGGACGACAAATCCTAATCCGCCAGCTGGCGGACACAATAACCAAAATTCAAAGATTTAAACAATTTTGAGCTTGGTGCTTGGTGCTTATTTGGGATTTGGTCCGCCAGCTGGCGGATTGGATTTGGCGCTTGGTTACTTGTTCGCAGTTCGCACAATTTCCGCCCTGCCTTTGCCGGCAGGCAGAGGGCGGATCCGCCTGCTGGCGTGAAGCAGGTATTTTTCGCAAATTCGCATTATTTTTGAGTTACTGGGTGCGATTAAAATACCGGCGGCACTCCGCGATTTGGCAAGTGAGGTTCGGGTTGAGTCAATTTAGCTCGTTCTAAAATTTCCGCCTCTACCACTTCACGCGGTCGGCCATATTTTAGATGCGACATTTCTTTAATTAATTTCCCCACCTCAGGATTTCCTTTTTGGGGCGGAAAACCGACCATATTAAATGGCCGAATATTTTGATTGGCCACCAATAATTTCACGTAAGCATTAAACCGTTCCACGTTAACCAGATCATATTCATTGAAAACCGGCGTAAATTGTTTCACCAGAATCTGCGCGTCTTCAATACCGATATTGTAAACGATAAACGTGCCCATATTGCCCAAAATAGCGTCGCGAATAGACGTGTCGTTGTTCTTCGTCAATTGTCCCATATATTGATGGGCCACGGTCAGATCAAGTTTATATTTTCTGGCTTCAGATAAAATGGTGCCAATCGTGTCGGTGATAAAATTTTGGAACTCATCAATGTATAAATAAAAATCATTACGTTGTTCTTCCGGTATATCAGCACGCGAAAATGCCGCCATGGTAATCTTTCCTACAATCACTAAGCCCAGCAAATAAGCATTCATTTCGCCGACCAAGCCCTTGGGTAAGGTAACCAAAACTATTTTTTTCTCATCCATAGCTTTGCGAAAATTGAAAGCGCTTTGCTGCTGGGCGATAATCGGCCGCATAATATCATTGGCGATGAATTGATTCAACTTAGAGGTGATGTAAGGCGTCATATTGGACAGGGCCGCTTCGCCGCCAGCCTTCTCGGCTTCTTTTGACCAAAAATCATGAACAACCGGATTTTTACAGTATTTTAATTTGAAGTGACGGAAATCAGCATCGGCCAAAACTTTGGGAATTTCCATTAACGTTGAGCCGGACTCAGGATGATCCATAATCAGAAGCATCGCATTTCTCATATATTGTTCAAACATCGGGCCGCCGGTTTGCCGCAAGTCATACAGCTTGTCCAGAATTTTAATCATCTCATTGATGACAAAAGTCTTTTGCTCCGGATATTTGGGGTCATATTCTAAAAGGTTTAAACCCATCGGCCGATCCATATTGGCTGGATTAAAATAAATCACATCTTCAGCTCGCGATTTGGGAACATGCTCTAAAATAGTTTCTATTAAATCTCCATTGGGATCTACCACGCACACGCCTTCGCCGTTTTCAATATCTTGAATGGCCATATTAGAAATCAACACTGATTTACCGGTACCGGTTTTACCAATAATATAAACATGGCGGCGGCGATCGTCGGTAGAGAGGCGAATAATTTTTTCTTCGCCGCGATAAACGTTTTTGCCCAGGATTATGCCATCAATTGGAACATCAACCGGCGCTGGGGCCCTTTTTGCCAAAAGCCAATTAATATTAGGAGCTTCGGTGGTAGCAACCGGAAAATGATATAAACTGGTTAGCTCCTCGGTATTCAAAATAAATTTTTTACTATCTACAAAATCTCGATAAATAAAATGACGAATCGCCTCTGAAGAAGCGCCGGTCATCACTGCCTGAAAACCATTAGCATATTGATAGCCGGTATATTGGGCAAAGGTCCCAATGATGTTTTGTAACGATGACTTAGCTGTTTCTGGATTTTTAGAAACAACCACTAAGCGAATGTTTACATCCAATCCCGCCTTAGAGGCTTTTGATTCTAAGCTTTTAACAATCTCCTGTTCCATTGGCGAGAGTTGGTGAGGTCTGTTCATCTCTGGAGTCTTTTCTTTATCGGATGAGGGCGATACGAACGACTTAAGCGTCTCTGTAATCATTCCGCCGAAACCCTTTCCCTCTTTCTTTAATACCTCATTTAATGTTTTGCCTTGCTGCATCTCCGAGGCGACCTTGGCGCCGGCTCGATGCCATTCGCCGCGAGCCGAATGGACGACAATTTGAATTGCCGCGGCATCGCCTTGAGGAATTTTAGATAAAGAACTTAATATAGAATTTAATCCGTCGCTCTCTCCCTGTAAATAGGTTTTAATGGGGAATATCCATTGCTTTTTTAATTTCAAATAAGCCGACTGAATATAACATTTAGTTGAGAAAATATTATAGTCATCTACCAAATCAATCTGGGCCGCCGGATGTTGCGCATGAATCTGTTGCTCCACAAATTGCCGCAGGTATTTCGGAATAACCACATAAAATCTGATAATTCCATCTTTGTTAATTAAAATCTCAAAAGATAAATGATCGGTTCGACCCAGCCACTGCGACTGGACGCCTCGTTGCGCCTTAAGTCCGCCGATATTATTCAAAAAATTTTCCATCGGCGAAAGTAAATCTTTAATTGATTTCTTTTGATTTTCCTCTCCAGATAGTTCTTTGGGCACGCTGACCAAAAGCACCAATTTATCAAAAGCGCTCCTGGCCCTGGTCAATTGGCGAAGATATGAACGGATAAACATAACTGCAAAAATAATCACCAAAAATAAAATAGCGAAGGCGGCAAAATAAATAAAATCAGCCCTGCTTAGGCCAAGGTCTACCTTGGGAATTAAATTAGGCATAGATATGGGCATACCCAGTAACAATAACAAATTAAAATATATCAGCCCGAGGCCTGCCTACCGTCAGGCAGGCTAACCCGCCTTGGGCGGGAAATATAAATTAAAGCATTTTTCCTTTGCCGTCTTGCACATGTTCGCCTTCTCGCAAACGACCATATAAATATCTATTAATCGCCTCTCGGGCCGAAATACCAAAAACTCCGGAAGCGATTCTGATGCCAGAAGCCTTTAAAAAATCATAAGAGGCCGGTTCAATATTGCCGGTAATTAATAAATCAGGATTTTTGCTGGCTACAATTTGATGAGAAATATTTTTTCTAAAAAATCCCCGGGGGTTATCAATAATGTCAAAGTTCCAATGATTGGATTCCAAAAAAATAAAATAGTTAGCCCTCTCAAATTGAACGGCCAATAAAGAATCTAAATTGTTTTCTTCAACTCCCAAGCAAATTAACATACCTAAGTTTAATTATCAATTTTAAATTATCAATTTTTCAGCCCGAGGCTGATCGGCCTTGGGCCGACAATTAATTATTCAATGCTTCAATGTTTAAAAATTAAGACATTGGAAATTCATTTGAAATTAGACATTGGAAATTAGAAATTATTGGTTGTATTGGTGGTGTTCGGATATGTTCGGGTCGTTTGGATGATTTTATTTAATTAGAAATTATTCGCAGTTAGCGCGATTAGCATATTTTTCGTAGATTCGCATTATAGGTCTATTTTTTGCTTTTTGCTTTTTTCGGCCAAGGCTAAAATTTTATCCGTCTTAATTTTTGATTCTTGCTCCAAAAAGAAACGATTGACCCCGGGAATTATCTTTAGCCATTCAAAAATTAAGGTAAGAATTTTTTTAACAGCTATTTTGGTGTGGGAAATAATTTGCTCAATTTTCGAGGCCGTTTCTTCTCCTCTCTTTCTAAATTGCTCTCGCATGGTGGCTGGTAAATTTTGATAAACCTGGTCCAGGCCTTCAGATAAAATATTTTCAATTTCCTTAACGATCTCGCTTTTTGCTAAAACAACGGCTGGCTTGGTCTGCTTTTGACCAACTTGAGATTGAATAATTTTGGCCAGGGATTGAGCCTCGCCTTGTTTCTCAGTCGGCAGTGATTCTTTTTGTTCGCCCGTTTCCACCACGCCCTCTGGTACGGCCGGTTGCTCTGGACCAACAACAAGCGGCTGTTCAACCTTGGGCTCCAACTCTTGATTTTTATTTAATTCAGTCATAACAAAATAAATAAAACTTAAACTCTACCCTTTAGTATAAACCGTCAAATTAAAATGTAAACCCCGTTAGATCCCCGCCCTGACCCCGTTAGAAAAAACCAACGGCCGTCTATTCTGAAAATGCATCATTGTAGCAAGGTTTTAATATGCTGTATTGTTTTTTCTAACGAGGCTGAAGAACGGGACTTTTATCTAGCTTTTTAGATATCCTCCTTTCATCTCCAGCCTGAAGGCCAGAGCTTTCAAGATTTAACGGGGTAAACAGTGAAACGCGTCCGCTTTTCCTCTACATTATAACAGAGAACAACACGAAAAACAATAAATAAAATAGGGGGCAGGGGGTCTACCCCGCCCCCACTATTTGGTTGACGGCGATGTCTCTGGAGTTGCAAGCTTATTCTTAATGTCACAATATGGAACCGATCGAACCGTTCCCGCGGCATCCCTAACCTTAGCAAATGACGGATAAAGGGCAACAATCTCTGCGTCAAAGTCCGGACCTTTGCGACCGAAGTTGCTCTGCTTAATATTTACCCTATCTTTAATCTTTAGCTCTGCTGGGTGCATTAGCTACCTCCCATTATAACCAAACTATAACAACTCTCTCTAAATTGTCAATAAGTGTCTATGGGGATAATGTTAATGCCAAAGCATGGGCATGATTATATTGATTTGGCTTAATTTTGGTAGCGCCATAGGGAGTCGTCCGCTCGTCTTCGCGAACGGATCCGCTCACTCCGATGAAAATCGGAGATGTAGCGGAAACCCTGGTTGTATGGTTGACCTGCCAAAATATACCGCGTAAGGGAATCGCCCTATCATCCGACCCCTGTCATAGCGATGGGGCGAGAAATTGAAAATAAATATTATTTGCTTGTTAAATTAATTTACCGAATTATCTTGTCCCGTCGGATAACGGGATAGGGCGCCCCGTCGAATGACGGGGCGAACCCTTGTTTTCTGGTTGACCCCAGCATAACAATTTACATACCGCCACAGGGAGTCGAACCCTGATTGCATGGTTGAGAACCATGTGTCCTGGCCGTTAGACGATGGCGGCATGATTATGTAAATTGTATACGGGACGCAGGAACCATGCATGCCCCGTAGCGAACTTCGTTCTGCTACTGGGGCGTCCTAGCCATTAGGCGAACGCGGCCCAATTTTGGCGGACTAAACTACTAGACCCGCCTCGACTCGCGTTGCTCGTCGACGCGAGGCGGGTGACAGGGCCACAGAAAAATACACAAAAACCTATAAATCTTCCTTTTGCAGCTTTTCAAATAATTCTTTTTGCTGACGATTGAGATGACGAGGAATTTTAATTTCTACTTTAACGATTTGATCACCGCGGCCATGATCGTTTAGTATCGGCACGCCCTTGCCAACCAACTTAAACTCTTGTCCGGAATGCGTGCCAGCCGGAATCTTTAAGACCACTTCGCCATCAATTGTTCTAACGCTAATCTTTCCTCCTAGCGCCACCTGGGAAATTGAAATCTGTTCTTGAGAATATAAATTAATACCGTCGCGCCTAAAATAATTATCCGGTCTAATGTGTAAATAAACATATAAATCTCCTGCCTGCCCCCCCCTACCGCCAGCCTCACCGTGTCCCCGCAATTTAATAATTCCGCCATCATTAACGCCGGCTGGAATTTTAATTTGAATTTTCTCTGCTTTTCGTTCATATCCCTGACCGCGACATTGATGACATTTTTTCTCAGCTATTTTGCCCTCACCGCCGCATTCACGACACACTGCCACGCTTTGAAAAGTACCGAAAAACGTTGATTGCTGTTCAACCACCTGACCATTGCCGCGACAACGCGGACAAGTAATCACCTTTGCGCCCGGTTCATTACCTGAACCATGACACTTAGAACAGGTTGTATTTTTATCTAAACTAATTTCTTTCTCGGTGCCAAAAATAGCTTCGCGAAAATCAATGGCCACCTCAACCTGAATATCACGACCGGTTTTTTGGCGCGAACGACGAGGCGCCGATTGACCGAATCCGAACAAATCACCAAAAATATCTCCCAGATTACCAATGTCCCCGAAATCCCAGCCCGAGGCTGGTCGTCCTTGGGACGAAGAATCACCACCCTGTTTCATGGCTTCGGCATAAGCGGCAAAATCACGGAAACCTTCAAATCCGCCAAAGCCACCCTGGGCTCGGGCCTGTTCAAAGCTACTGCCATATTGATCATACATTTTTTTCTTTTCTGCATCAGATAAAACCTGATAGGCCTCGTTAATCTCTTTAAATTTTTCCGCGTTGCCACTGGCTTTGTCGGGGTGATATTTTTGCGCCAATTCACGAAAAGCTCGCTTGATCTCCTCAGGCGAAGCATTTTTATTGACACCTAATGTTTTATAATAATCTGCCATAATTGTTTAAATTTACGATCCGCCAGCTGGCGGAGATGAAAATTTTATTAGATTTATGCCCGCCCTGCCTACCGGCAGGCAGGCTATTGCCTCCTTGGAGTTAATTCTAACCTGCCCGCCATATGTCTATCTCTAAATAGGAAGTTTATTTACTGTTAGGGTTTATCTCCGAAGTCTATCTCAATGCGATTGACAGGCTTTGGCAGGCGGGATAGAAAGTAAGAGACGGTTTCGTTCTTAGCTTTTTATCTCCATGGGGCGGCTTTGGCAGGCGGGAGCACTCCGACTCCAGGTCGGAGTAGCCATAATTAAACAAATAATTTATACTTTCATTATCTCTACTTCGGCCATTTCTTTTTCTATTTTGACTATTTTCATTAACCGCAACAAATTAAAAATGACTCTCGCCAACAGTAAGCTGAATAAGGCCAAAATATCTAAAACTGATTTGATTGAGAAAAATAAAACAACGATAATGGCCCAAAAAACTATTTTGCCATACGGACCGACAAGACTGCCTATACGACCATTGATAATGACGGTTAGAAGGTCGTCAATTTTCTCTTGACCAGTAAGTGTTACGCCTAAAGATTGAGCCAGCTGACTGCGCGCTTGAGCTAATAATTGCGGATCAAGATTCTGTATCTCTTGATTAATCCGCTGCTGCAACGCCGGATCCAGTTTACTTAAGTCTATATTGGAGCTTAATGAAGCCGTTGTCATCTGGGCTTTTAATAACTCGTCAACGGTTTTACCGGGACCATAAAATGGCAACAACTTTCCCAGCATGGGCGACAGAGGCGCGACCACCCCCTTAATCAGCTGGGGCGGAATCTCAACCTTATTGTCCTGAAATTTTATTAAAGGATGGAAATAATATATCACGCAGACCAATAAACTAAAACCAATCACGATAAGCGGCACCCCCCGCTTCCAGGCTCGCGCCATCACAACCTTGCGATACGACACTTTTTCAGAAGAAATTAATTCAAAGGCGATAATGATGAAAACGCAAAATATGACTAAGCCAATTAAATAATAAATCCAATTATTGCCCGGAAACAATTGACTAAAAAAGAAAAAAAGAAACAGGGCAAAAGACGAAACCAAGGAATAAATTATGGCGCGGCGCTCAATCAAGCCCAGTCCCAACAAAAGAAAGACTAAAAATAATACGAAATAAACTATCGTCGCAATAAAATCTAATAATTTATGCTGCGGAACAATTAACAAAGAAAAAATATTCTGCACCAACAAGATTCCACAAACCAATACCAATACAAACAAAATCGCGGCTATTGTCCATTGTTTTGCCATAATTCTTTAAATTTTAGAACGGAGTGAATAAAATTTAATTAGAATTATGAGCACTCTCGACCTTGGTCGGGGTAGCCATAATTCAGAAAATAATTAGATGAATTATTTATTTCATCGAGCCTTTATTTCAACTCAAAGCCAAGCGTAACACTAATTTGAATTTCTTGACTCCCCTGTTCCACGGCCGGGGCAGCGCCGCCTCCCCCAACGCCAAGGCCTTTATCCAAATATAAAGATTGAGGATAAGCGACCGCACCGCCATTCTCGGAAAAAGAAATTATTTTACCTAAAGTTAAACCAGTGCCTTTGGCTATTTGTTGAGCTTTGTCTCGGGCTTGGGCAATAGCTTTATCGCGGGCTTCATCTTTTAATTTCGCCTCATCGTCAATGATAAATTGAATGTTGCCAATTTGATTCGCGCCGCGAGATACTGCGCCGTCAATAATGCCGCTAATCTTGTCTAGGTCTCTAATTTTTACGGACAAAGTAGACGTTAAATCATAACCGCGAAAAATTCTATTGCCATCTTGCCAGTCGTAACGAGGATTTAAATAATATCCAGACGTTTGCACGTCTTTTGCTTCCACGCCATTGTCTTTAATAAATTTAATGATGTCGTTCATCTTGGTAGAATTATCTTGCATTACTTCTTTGGCGGTATTCTTTTCGCTTAAAACCGATAAACTAATTAAACCAACGTCCGGAATACCTACTGCCTTGCCCTCGCCAGTCACGGAAATAGTATCATGGCCAACAAATTTGTCTTTCCACCCGGCAATTTGATTTACCGAAAGAGTTAATAAAAAGATAGCCAGCAGAATGCCAATGATTATCTTAAGCGGTCCATGATGATGACAATGTGGCTTCTTATCGAGTTCTTGTTCCATAGTTTTAAAAATTAACAAATTAAGAATTAAAAAATTACTTTACGTCCAATAAACTTTTAGCTTCGCGAATTAGATCTAAAAGATGAGCCAGTGGAACTCGATTCTGCTGAGCAAACTTATCAGGATTAATTTTTAATAAATCTTTAGCCAGCATCATCCTCTTGGCCGCGAAAATATTGAAAGCAAATTCTTTCAGCGACGGTAAAATGGTAATGGGATATAATTTATCTTTTTCAATGAAAAATTGTAAATTTTCGCCAGCCGGGTAACCCCACCCCAACAAAAGATTGCCCACACAGTTAGAATAAACAATGGCTTGATCGGTAAACTTAGTATTAGTAACCAATAAACTTTTAAGGTTTAGTTCCGCGAACTCTTTTTTCTTAAAAAAATTACCTTGCTTAAGATCTAGAAAGCGCGCCTGATTGGCCAAAACAACTTTCAAGTCGGTGCGCGGTCCTAAAATATTATGATATTTACACTCACCAATAAAAAGTGTCTTATCTTTTTTGGCCAAAAAATCAATTTCATAATTAACGCAATGACCGCTAATAATTTGATTAATCTGAACCCAATATCCCTTCTGGCTTAAAATGGCGGCGATATATTTTTCAAAAGGAAACCCAGTGGGACCTAATTTGCGCAATGAGCCCTTGAGACTAAATTTAATAGCCGCCACCGGCATCTCTTGACGTAAAAAAGATCGGATGCGGTCATAAATCTGCGTAGTAGACATGCCGGGCTGCGCTTCCTTGTCAATAATGTCCATAGCTTGAAGCGCCAAGTCTTTGGTGGCGCCAGCCTTCATCGCACTACGATAAACTTTCTTGAGAGATAGAGGCTCTTTCTCGCCCAATAAATTGATGACGTAGATTCTATTGGTCATACCAAGAAGAATAAAAAAATTAAAAATAAAATCTAAAAAATAAAAACCAAAAGAAATTAAATTACAAGCACAAAATCACAAGCTCCAAATAAATCACAATAACCAAAATTCAAAGATTTAAACAATTTTGAGCTTTGAGCTTGGTGCTTATTTAGGATTTGAGATTTTGGATTTGGTGCTTTAACTATAACCCATAACCCTAAAAAAACAAGGCAAGATTTAGACAATTTTCCGACGGCGACGGCTAAAACTCAGGGCAAAACGATGAGCCTCTTCCCGAACCCGTAAAAAGATGCCCCTTGAGGTCAAAATTATCTGCTGCTGCGATTTTTTAAGACCTTTGGGGAAAACAAATTTATCGCCACCAAACTTAGAAATGCCAACCAAAGGAAAATTTTGATGAATATTAGCTATCGCCCTAGAAACATAATTAACCTGCGGCCGGCCGCCATCAATCAAAATAAAATCCGGCCAGCGCCACTCGGAATGTTTAAAGCGGCGAGTTAAAACTTCTTCCAGGGCGCGCAAGTCATCATTGGCTGGCGCCTTTTTAATTTTAAATAAACGATATTGGGTTTTATCCGGCTGGCCATCCACGAAAACCACCATTGAGCCAACCGTCTCCCGTCCGCTCAAATGAGAAATATCATAACCTTCAATGCGCACATTTAATTTTTGCCAAGCGCTAGCTCGCTCCGGTTCTTGCGACAAAAGCGCCACATCCTGTAAATGTTTTAAGGCTAAGGATTGGGCTGGATTTTGTTTGGCTAATTTTTTAAGCAATAATTTTTTGCGGCCGCGCAAGAGCAAAATAAGATTTTTAATATTTTTTTGATAGTCTGCCGGTGTCAGCTTGCCCACGCAAGCGCCAGGGCAAAGTCCAATCTGATAATTAAAGCATGGCTTGCCGGATAAGGGCTGGCAAGTGCTATATGGAAAAACCCTTCTGACTAAGCGCAAGAATTTTTTGACCAACATTAAGCTCTGATATGGGCCGAAAATATCGGCTCGATTAATCGGAAATCTTTCTAAATCTCTTTCGCGCACAATCATGGGATAGGTCCAATCTTTTTTTGGAATGACCAAATAAATAAATGAACGGTTGTCGCGATCTTTAATGTTATATTTTGGCCAATATTTTTTAATTAAATTAGCCTCTAAAATGATCGCCTCTAAAACCGTCTCGGTCGGTTGAACTTTTATTTTTTTAATCAATCCAACCATCTCCTGCAAGCGCGGGTCTAATAATTTTTGCCAATAACTACCAACGCGCTGTTTCAGCGAGGTGGCGCGACCCACATATAAAATTTTCCCTGATTTATCATAATACAAATAAACTCCAGGTTTGTTGGGTAATTTTTTCAATTGATTTTTGATATTGGCTTTTGACATAAAACTATTAACAAAAAAATGAGATCGCCTATAATAAATCCCAAGGAGGTTCTCATGAGAACCAAAATTCATCCACTGTTAAGAATCGCCAATAAATACATTAAGCTATTCGATCAACCCCTATTAGGGATATCAAGAAGAAGAAAAACGCCTCTTTATCGGGCGGGCTACATTATGTTTAGTGGCGGACATCTTTTGCCCAACGGAGTGACCATATTTCACAAACCCATCCACGCTATTCCTCGAGAAACCAAAGAACAAATACTAAGGATATTGAAGCAAATTCCGGAACTAAAAACCGGCATCAGCACTTTTACCTTAGCCCAGATTTTGGGATGTAATGGACAGACGGCTTTAATGATAATGTGGTGGGGCGAAGAGTTGGGGTTGTGGTCAGCTCAACCATCATATTGTATCTATTTTATAGACAACCCGTCTAAAAAAAGATTTTGGGATTAACATTTCACATTGGGGCCCCTCGCGGCCCCTTTTTCTATTGACAGAATTATTAACTATTATAAACTAATAATCAAAGGAGGCGATCGTGGAGATACGCGACCAGTTGAAATTAGAGGGTCTTGTGAGACGCAATATTTCCCGAATTGCGGGGTCGCCCGACCCCGACACCTTAACTAAGTATTGTCCAGATGGATTTATACCGTTTTATTTTTTCGGTCATGATACTTATTTTATCAGAATTACCATGAATCGAACTGCGGTGAAGGGACAAATAACGGCTCTCTTAAAACGCAATAAGGATTTAAGAAATGCTTTACAAAATTGGATAACCAGAGAAGGAATTGCCGATTTAGTGGAGTGGACCGGGGGCGGTAAAAATGAGACAATCACAGAGTTTTTAATTCTCGGCGATTTCTTGGGATTATGGAAACTCCGTGAATCATTGGCTATGTATCTGGTTAAAACATAAACATTTATTGGGGCCCATCGCGGCCCCTTTTTCTATTTTACCCACCGTCGCCACTTAATTATCAAGCCTTACCAAATTATAGTCAAATAAATTTTTGTGGTTTTACTTTAGAGGACTGGGACTTTGGCGGATTCCGCCAATCCATCCGATTCAGAGAATTATTCGGGGCATTCGGATAAATTCGTAGTTTAGAATTATGTTAATCTATCTCAAATAATCTTTCAAATAATAACCAGTGTAAGAACCTTTTTTAATCGCCACTTCTTCGGGCGCGCCAAAAGCCACTACCTCGCCACCGTGATCACCGCCCTCCGGACCAAGGTCAATCAGATAATCAGCTGATTTAATAAAATGTAAATTATGCTCAATCACGATAACTGTGTTGCCTTTGTCTACCAACTTGTTCAAAACTTTTAATAACATTTCAATGTCTTGATAATGCAGACCGACCGTCGGCTCGTCTAATAAATAAAGCGTCCGTTTACCCAACGGCTGAGTTAGCTCGCGCGACAGCTTAATGCGCTGCGCTTCACCGCCGGACAAAGTGGTGGCGCTCTGGCCCAATTGAACATAACCCAGGCCAACCTCTTTTAAAACTTTTAACTTGTCGGTAATTTGATAAATATCTTTGAAAAAATCATAGGCGTCGTCAATGGTTAAGCTTAACACTTCGCTGATATTTTTCTTTTTATATTTTACCTGCAGGGTTTCGCGGCTAAAACGCTGACCGCGGCAAACTTCGCACTGAACTAAAACCGGCGGCAAAAAATGCATTTCCACCAAATTAAATCCCGCGCCGCCGCAAGATTCACAGCGGCCGCCCGGCACGTTGAAAGAAAATCGTGAAGCTTTATATCCCCTGGCTCTGGCCTCCGGCAACTCGGCAAAAAAATCTCTAATCGGCGTAAAAATGCCGGTATAGGTAGCCGGATTAGAGCGCGGGGTGCGGCCAATCGGCGATTGATTAACCATCACCACTTTATCCAGATATTCAGTGCCGTGAATTTGTTTCACACCCACAAGCGAATCGCCAAAATGTCCTTTAATTTTATTCACATTCTGATAAAGAACATCATATAGCAAGGTTGACTTGCCGCTGCCGGAAACGCCGGTCACGCAAATAAATTTACGTAGCGGCACTTCCACGCTAATATTTTTTAAATTATTAACCTTAGCGCCGATAATTTTCAGCTTTTCATGGATATGACCGCGGCGGTGCGCAGGTAAAGCTATTTTTCTGCGTCCGCTTAAGTAATCTAATGTCAGGGAACGCGGATATTTTTTTGATGATAAAATAGCTGGGAGCTCGCCTTCGGCCACCACTTCCCCGCCCAGACGGCCAGCGCCGGGTCCCAGGTCCACGAAATAATCAGCATTTAAAATGCTTTTTTCATCATGCTCCACGATAATGACTGTATTCTTTTGATCACGCAAGGCCTTGAGGGTTTTGATTAATTTTTCCGTGTCGCGCTCATGAAGGCCGATGGTCGGCTCATCTAAGACATATAAAGTGCCGGATAATTGCGAGCCGATTTGCGATGCCAAGCGAATGCGCTGGGCCTCGCCGCCGGACAAAGTTTCGGCTTCGCGGCTCAAAGATAAATATTCCAAGCCCACTCGCAATAAAAATTTTAAACGATCAGTAATTTCTTTGACTAATCCGGAGGCAATAATTTTGTGCCGCTTGCTTAGCTTTTCTTCATATTCCAAAAAGAAATCGTGCAGCTGATCAATACTCAATGATGTTATTTGAAAAATACTTTTATGACCGATTTTAACCGATAGCGCTTCTGGTTTTAATCGCTTACCGCCGCACTCGGGACAAATAATATTTAAAAATAAATCGGTCCGACCCAGGCCATGACAGGTCGGACAAGCGCCTACCGGACTGTTAAATGAGAACAGGCGCGGTTCAATCTCAGGAAAAGAAAAATTATCATTCGGACAGGTCCAGCGATTGGATAAAACAAATTCTTTGGCGTCTGGTTGTTTTTCCTTTAATATCACCGTCACCAAACCCTTAGCATGATCTAAAGAATTCTCTACCGCTTCAAATAATCGCGTTTCATCGCTTAATATCACTCGGTCCATCACAATGTCAATGGAATGATTTTTATAACGCGACAAAACAATCCGATTATGCAAAGAACGCATCTTTCCATCCACTCGCGCTTCGGCAAAGCCAAGCGACAAAAAATCATAAAGCATTTGATAATATTCTCCCTTACGGCTGCGCACCACCGGCGCCATAATCGTGACCGTTTTTTCTTGCAATTTTTTTCCTTGTTCAATAATAATATTGACCATTTCTTCGGGCGAAAGTTTCTCAATTTTAGTCCCACATTTTGGACAATATACTTCTCCCAGTCGCGCATACAACACCCGCAAATAATCATAAATCTCGGTTAAGGTTCCCACCGTGGAACGAGGATTATGCGATAAGGCCCGCTGGTCAATGGCAATGGCCGGCGATAAACCGATAATCTTATCCACATTGGGCCGATCCATCTGTCCCAAAAACTGCCGCACATAGGGCGACAATGATTCAATATAACGCCGCTGGCCTTCGGCAAAAATCGTATCAAAAGCCAACGACGATTTACCGCTGCCGGAAACGCCGGTAAAAACTACTAATTTGTTTTTAGGCAATTCTAAGTCCACATTTTTCAAATTATGGACTTTAGCGCCTTTAATGATAATTTTATCTTCTAACATAAAAACTGTTACTAATTATCAGCCCAAGGCCTGAGCCCTAGGCTCATCAGCCTTGGGCTGAGACCAGATAGCCTCGGGCTGGCGAATTTAAAAAACTAATTACGAATTGTGCTTTACGGGGTTGACAAATTAAGAAATTAATGCTATATTATAATCAGACAAAGGAGGCTCGAAAATGAACTGGGTCAGCGTTCTGTTGGCAATCGGCAGTCTCTTCCTGCTTTTCAACCCCGCCCACATTCCCTCTGAACAACTGCCTGCCGTCGTCAGATTCTCGTTTGGTCCCCTCTTCTGCATTATAAGCATCCTCGTGTTCATCGTATTCCGTCGAGAAAAATCTCGTCGTAAGGGCAGCTAAGCTGCCCTTTTAATTTTAATTAATCTTCCACGAAGAGAAAATCTTCGTTTTTTTTGTGAATTGTCTTCGGCGTAATGCCGTGTTTTTTATTATAAACCAATTGTTTTTTCCGGCGGCGCTGTGATTCGCCAATCGCCCGCTTTAACGAATCGGTCAATTTATCAGCATATAAAATAACTCGGCCACGAACATTGCGACTGGCCCGGCCCATGGTTTGAATCAGCGACGTGTCGTTGCGCAAAAATCCTTCACGGTCAGCATCTAAAATCGCCACCAGCACTACCTCTGGCAAATCCAATCCCTCGCGCAACAAATTAACGCCGATTAAAATGTCGAAGGTGCCGTTGCGAAAATCAGACAAGATTTTAGTACGCTCCAAGGTCTTAGTGTCAGAATGCATAAAGTTAACCTTGAAATCTTTTTGTTTTAAAAAATCAGTCAAATCCTCAGCCATCTTTTTGGTCAAAGTGTTAACCAGCACTCGCCCCCTCTTGGCCACCACTTTGATAATTTCCTGAATCAAATCGTCAATCTGGCTAAAATTTTTCTTCTTGTCAAAAACCGGTCGCATTTCAATCGGCGGATCAACCAGGCCGGTGGGGCGAATCAGCTGCTCCACGATTTGACTGGATTGTTTTCGCTCCCAGGCACCGGGTGTCGCCGAAGTAAAAACCACCTGCCCGATTCGCTCTTGGAATTCGCTGAATTTCAATGGTCGATTATCTAAAGCAGAAGGCAAGCGCCAGCCATATTGCGCCAGAGTCTCTTTGCGGCTATGGTCGCCTTCGTACATACCACGAACCTGCGGCGCGCCCACATGCGACTCATCCATAATGGTCAAAAAGTCGGGCTTACCGTCTTTTTTAGGAAAAAATGATATTAAGGTCTCGGGCGGTTCGCCGACCATCTTACCGCTTAAATGCCGCGAATAATTTTCAATGCCATGACAATAGCCGACGGTTTTTAGCATTTCTAAATCGTATTTTGTCCGTCGGCCCAAGCGTTCGGCTTCTAAATATAATTTCTTTTGTTTAAAATATTTCAACCGCTCTTGGAGCTCTTTTCTAATTTCTTTAATCGCCGCTTCGCGCCTTGGTTCGCTACTCATAAAATGTTTAGGCGGAAAAATCACGATTTCTTTCAGATTTTCAATTTTCTTTCTGGTCAACGGCTCTGTCAACATAATTTCTTGGACGGTCTGATTAGCTAACTCCAAATAATAAACGACTTCGCCCGAAGCCGGCATAATTTCTACCACATCTCCCCTGCTTCGGAAATAACCTCTTTTCAGCACGCTATTGGTGCGCTCAAATTGCATCTTTACCAATTGGCGAATTAAATCACCGCGCGTTATTTGCTTGCCGATTTCCAGATGCAAGGTAGCCTCAAGATAATCAGTCGGTACTCCAAGGTTATAAATACAGGAAACCGAAGCCACAATAATCACATCGCGACGCGACATTAAGGCGCTGGTGGCCTGGTGGCGCAAGCGGTCAATCTCTTCGTTAATCATCGCCTCTTTTTCAATATACGTATCAGTAATCGGCATATAGGCTTCGGGTTGATAGTAATCGTAATAAGAAACGAAATAATTGACTGAATTATGCGGAAAGAAATTTTTATATTCGCGATAAAGCTGGGCGGCCAAGGTTTTGTTCGGCGCCATAACTAAAACCGGCTTGTCAAATTGACTGATGATGTTGGCCATAGTAAAAGTTTTGCCCGAGCCAGTCACGCCCAAAAGCGTCTGGTACCTGTCGCCGCGCGCAAGACCAGCCATTAATTTCTTAATAGCCTGCGGTTGATCGCCGCTGGGCTGAAACTTAGATTTTAGTTTGAATAGACCCATAAAAATATAATTCAAAAGTCAAAAATCAAAAGGCAAAATTGAAATTAAAAATTCAAAAGTTAAATCTTGTTCGTAATTAGTTTATAATTCGTAATTCGTAGGAGTATTTCTGAATACACAAAAACCACCCATGCTTCGGGCTCCTGGGGGGTATAGACTAAACGATTAACTTATTGTCTGATTATAGCAAAATAATTTTACCTGTCAAGCACTATGCCAAACGAAAAAGCGCGGAGATGTTATCTCCGCGCTTACTTGCTTGCACGAGATGGGACATTGCCCACCACTTCGCCCTTGGTGATTCGGTATGGATGCTTCGTCCACCGCCAGACCCAGCGAACTCCCTCTTCCTCAGGACTCAGAACTCTCCAGTGGGTGTCATTAACCCATTGCATCCGAAGTCCTTCCCGGATGACATACAGCGGTATCCAGACGAAACCAGGTCCCAAAAAAACCAAGGCCAAACGCTGCTTCCCATCCTTGTCGTTATGGCGACGGTACTCAAGCTGTATCAGTACGAGGATCAGCACGACCACCCCAAACGCCGTCAGAACAAAAACGTCAAAGTCGCTCACAAGCATATTCCATAGCATATTCCACTCATTCATTGTTGCTCCTTTTCAGATCAGATCTTGTCTTTCTATGTATATATTATAGCACATTTTCGAGAAAATGTCAAGACCTTATTAACCAATTAAAAAGAGCTCTTTATGAGCTCTTCTCCTTCTTCCAAAATGATTCATAAATACCATATGTCCAAGAACCGGTGAAAATAAGACTCATAGCCAACAATCCCCACTGTCCAGACAGAAGCGAAGCTATAATGAAGAATGGTTGACCCGCAAGACCAATAACGAATCCTATTCTTTTCTTTCTGGCAACCAAGACCACTGCCGATGCTCCGAATGCTACCATCCCGATTTGTGATATCCAATACCATATATTATGCACCTTACCTCCTAGTTGACTAATATCTTAACACGTTTATCGCTTTTTGTCAAGAATAAAAAAGAGCCCGACAAGGGGCTCTTTCGGGGTTTAGACAATGGAATAATATTGATTTAAAATTTCTTCTTGACCCAAGTTCTGTCTACATAAACCTTTTGCCACCAGAAGCGCCCTAGAAAATATCCGCCGATTGCTCCAAGCAGTAAAAGTGCAATCTGAAGCGCTGGTGGTAGAGCGCAGCCGCCATAAAATCGCGCCACCCGACCTTGGCTGGCCAGCTGGTGTAAATAATTAATTTCAATTATCGCATGGGCGATGAAACTTAGCAAAAGACCTAAAACCACTGAAGCAGATATATAAATTACTTTTTTTAATGGGGTTGATTTCCCTGGTGTATTTAAAAACATAATTTTATATTTTTATTACTTAATTTCTTTAACCTTCCATAAATTTTTAAACTATTCCACCATTCGCGCGAATTAGAGCATAAAAAACTTATACAAAATTATGCCATTTTTTAATACCCGGCACTCTTTGTAGAATCAATTAACTTGTTCCGTCTTTTTGTTTCGGCCCGACGTACTCGCGCTTCATCCATTCCAAAGTGGTGGGCAATCTCATGCCAGACGGTATTTTTAACCATTTCTATAATACCTTTCTCATCAGCGGCCATTGCCTCAATGGGTTTTTGAAAAATAGTTATTCTGTCAGGCAAAACCGCGCCATAGTTTACCCCGCGCTTTATCTGCGGCACGCCTTCATATAAGCCGAACAACGTCCAGTTCGGGCGAAGGTTAAGTTTCTTTTTCTGCTCCGGCGTCGGCTCGTCTTGAACAACGATTGCCACATTATCTAATTTCCGCAAAAACCTTTCTGGAATTGCTTTTATTCCCTCTTCCACTATTTTCTCAAACTCTTCCCGCCCAAGAATCAACATAAAATTATTTTTTAAGCTCTAAATAAACATTCTAACATTCTGCAGAATGTTAGAATGTTTTCATAAACCGCGAAAACGCCTTGCCATAGGGAGAAAGCGAGTGCGCCACTTGACGGCCCTGATATTTTTTATTTAAAAGGCCAGCCTGAACCAGTGAACGGGTGTGCTGAGATGTGGTTTTAAAGTTAGTTTCAAGCTCATCGGCAATCCCCTCAACCGTAATCCCGTCATTTTTCTCCACAGCGAATAAAATGGCAATGCGCCGATGATTAGCAGCTCCCTTGAAGTAACGCTCTAATTGCTTTGGTGTTTTCATGTTATAATATTAGCACATATCTCACGACATTCTAACATTCTGCAGAATGTTGGAATGTTTATCTATTTGTTGAGATGGATGAGTAGATACGAAACATTGTGTTAAAATTAAGATTCAAATTTAGATTTTATAATTTTTTACGCTTTCGTGATTATATTTTGCACGCGGCCGACTTGTCCATCTTCTAATCGCACCTTGATTCCGCGCGGGTGAGAACTGGAGCTGGTCAAAATGTCCGCCACTTTTCCGCGGGTAAGCTCGCCGGTCGGTTGATCTTTTTTTAGCACAATATCCACTTCTGCGCCAATTTTTATGTCGTCTCTATTTTGCCCGTTCATAAAATTACCTTTTACGACATTCTAACATTCTGCAGAATGTTAGAATGTCGTAAAAACGGTTATTTTAGCTTTTTAAATTCCAAGTATGAATAAATCGTGGTAATAGCGGCGATTAATAAAATTGGGATAATAATGACATAAACAAACATGCTGGGAGAGAATAAAGCGAGAAGAGAAATCAGGGCGGCGATTTTGAAGAGCAGACCGCCGAGTTGATGCGTTTTGTCCCAAACAATATCATTGGAAAGCGTCCAGGGCGTGCGAATGCCGAAAAACCAGTTGCGTTTTGCTTTTGACATAATTACGCCCAAGAAATACCATAGCAAGGCAAAAACCGGAACAATCGCGGTGGAAAAATTAAATCGCAGGCCAAGATTCCAGCCCAGCTGCAACGCATAAACATAAAGCAAGAAAACTGGAAACAAAACCCAAAAAAGATTGTAGTGTTTTCTAAATGAATCGATATTGGCCTTGAGCGGATCAACCCTAGGAATGATTAAATATAAAACGAACATAACCAATAAAATAACGGGCATCAAAAATACCCCCCAAAACTTGCCCATATAACCGTTTACCTGGCCGGCGGCATTCCAATGAGACGCGATTACATTGGGAAGTCGCGGATATAAAATTATACCTACGACAAAAGCCGCGACGATTAACATCAAAAAGATTAAATTTGTAATTTTAGTCTTCATATTCAATAATTAGAATTTAGAAGTTAGAAAATGGAAAATGGAAGATTCAGACAAAATTACGCCAATTTTTATATCATCCCTGTTTTGTCCGTCCATAGAATAATTAGATATCCTTGTTATTTATAAATTATTTTTTTGTTCTCGGCAATTTAAACGGAGTAATAATGAGCTCTTTCTCAAGACGTTTTGCTGGGGAATTTATAGAGTACGGCATACTAACATTTATTTTTTTAAAAACAGAATAAAAATCTTGTATTTTTTTTGCTCTGTCATAGCTTAGAATCCAGGGTTGTTTTAATTTTATTAACTTATCGCGTAAATTTATGTGGGCACTACTATTAAAATAATATCTATATAATTGATCTGCTTTTTCATAAAAAGGGGGGTCAAAATAATATAACAAATTTACATGTTTATAATTTTTTCTTCTGGCTACATATTTTAATGTTTCTTCCCAGTCAAAAGGCAGAACTACTACCCTCTGCCTAAAAAATGAGATGAAATTTATTTTTCTAATTAAATTTTTGCGACCGAACCTACAGCCAATTTTGTAAATCGACTTTTGCCCTCGTCCACCAAGAGGTCCAACATTTTCCTTTAGAATCCCCGAAAAACTTGTACGATTTAAAAAGAGACATGCCTCAGCTAATTTCCTTCTACTAAAACCAGAGGGGTGAGATGAAATATGTTTATATTGATCAAACTTTTTCAAATTTATTCTCACCTTTTTGATAAATTTTATCAAGTAATCCGGTTCAGAAAAAAGTATTTTCCAAAAGCTATAAATAAGTTCATCTCTATCTGCTATAACCACTTTGCTCTTTTTATGACGAATTAAAAAATTTAAAAAAATACTCCCACCGCCCACAAATGGCTCAATTAAAACACTTGGAGAATAATTATTGTATGCTAAAATACTTTCTAAATAATTAAAAAATCTTCTTTTTGAGCCGGGATAACGGAGTGGAGAGTAAAAGGGCATATTATGATGTTAAGAAATCAAAAAGTGGTTCGGCATTAGTCCAAAAGTCTCGCACGCTTGTTGGTGTAGCTTGATATAATTCATTATGAACAAATTGATTTAAAGTTCTTGTAAAAGAATTTTTATTAAGCAAGCTCACCGAGTTTTTGAGATCATCGTCAACTATATAAGCACTGGCGATATAGTTTATCTTCTTTCTTAATGAGTTATATTCTATTGTCTCGCCAGAAATTGTAATAATTGCACGGTCATCTTTGTCTATTTGAACCTTCTTATGTTTTAGATAGTTTTTCACTGATATTTCAAAAAGCACTCGTAATAAAAAGGCGCTTGCATGGGGCGCAACGTCAACAGATATTATTTGTAGTTCTTTGTAAACCTTGGGAATCTTTAAACCAACCTTTGTGGGTGGACTTTTACTTGGATCAATAAGGCTTGTGTAGGTAGCTGACTCCTTCGCTTTTCTACCTGCCTTTTCTGTTTTTAGGGAGACTATTGCTTTTGGTAATTTAATCTTAGTTAATTTAAGAGAGTCAATAAATTTTTTTCTATCCTTTTTGTGATAAATCTCATCAACCGCGAAATTTGACTTAGAAATATTTTGCACAACCGCTTCTAAGTTCTTTAATGATTCATTCTTTGGGCTCAACAATGTTAGTTTACTCTCATCGATCTTTAAGCCAATTTTATTTCTAACATAAGGGTCTGTAAGTAAACGCCAAAGATTTGTGGCCCTGAGAGTCGGAATCAAATCTTCGGTGACCTTATGAATCTTGCCTTTCTTTAAAATTTCTATCGCTTGTAATTCTACCGGGAGATCTTCAATACTTCCTTTAGCAAAACGATTCGTCTGTTTAGAGTCCCATCTTTCAACACCAACGCCCTTATGTTTGACGGCGTGTTTTAACCTAATCCATTCATCTGCATCACGTTGATTATCAAAAACAGCGCAAAGAACTTCCCTGGGCAGAAGGTGCCCCTTTTGGGTTTTAAGTAAAAGGAATTTATTTCTAAGTGTATCGTTTGAGAAAATGAGATTTGGGTTGTCCACTAGCATCAAACATGCGACTCTTCTATTTCCTTCTTTCATAAGAAATTTTTTTCCTTTTTTGAATACTGCCGGAATGTCAAGTGGATTAAAACCATGATCTATTATATGTTCTGCTAACCTAACTAATTTATTGTCCTGATCTACAATTATTTTTTGAATAGCCTCCAATTCAGAGAAGGCTTTATCAAATCTAGGATTTTCTTCATACAGGGCAATATCAGAAAGTTTAATTTTTTGATATTCAAAACTCATAATAATTTTATTTAATTTTAAATTTACCAGATTTTACCAACCTAATACTGTTATAATTTTTTGGATCGCTAAATTCAAATTGCCAAATTGAATAAATATTTTCACCGCTTGCCTTATCAAAAAATAATGTAATGACTTTTTTCTTTGTCTGTGATTGCCACTGCCTAAACGGATAGAAAAGTTGACGAATGATAACATTAGCTGCACTAAAATTCTTTGCCTCAATTAGTACAACTTGGCCCCCACCTTCATATCCAGCATCAACTTCGGTTTGAACGCTTGAAACCTTAATTAGTTGCCCACCAACCTTAAATTCAAAATCAGGTGTATATTTTCGGCCTCGTATGGTTAAAACAAGTGAGGAGTCATCCATAAAAGTACGAATCAGGCTCGCAGCATAAGCATAATCGAGATGTTGCATTTCTGAATTACCTATTTTTGCTGTATCTAGCTGAAAACTAAGTTTAGATGAATAAACTACGGCTTCTTTTTTGATTTCTGGAATATCCACATAACCCTCGCCTTTAATAATATTATAATAACCATTTTTTACGGGAAGCAGAAATAATTTATACTTTTTAAAAATATCTGGCCTATCTTCCCTGGTATCTTGTTTACACAAAATACGGGGCTCTTTCTCGCCCGTTTCTTTAAATTTTTGACAAGCCCTTTTTATCTGTGTAGCAGAAAGTAGAAACGGCGATTTATCAAAATCATGATCTAAGATTTTATAATCATCAAAAATTTTCTTCCAAGATTTACTATTCGCCATAAAACTAGGTTAATTTATTCTTAATATTCTTATCTAATTCCTCAAGCCTTTTTATTGATAAATCTAAATATTTTTTTTCAGTATCAATGCCGATAAAATTACGGCCCAAAAGATGGGCGGCAATTCCTGTGGTTGAGCTGCCGGTAAAAGGATCTACAATTAAATCGCCTTTATTTGTGCTAGCGAGCACAATGCGTTTTAGCAGATCTTCTGGTTTCTGCGTTGGGTGTTTGCCAAATTTTTTTTCAATTGGCTTTGGAGTTCCTAAAGACCAAACTGAACGCATTTGAAGTCCTGGCTTTTTTAGTGCGTCCTCTGGCCAAGTACCATTTTTCATTAAATTATAATTAAAGATGTGTTTAGCTTTTTTGTCTTTACGGGCCCATACGAGCGTTTCGTGGCTAGCCGTAAAAAAACGACAGCTTAAGTTTGGCGAGGCGTTTGGCTTGAACCACGCAATATCATTAAGAACATGAAATCCGACGACTTGAAGCGCAAAGCCGCACTGATAAATTGAGTGGTATGTCCCACTAATCCAAACCGTTCCGCTCGGTTTCAAAACGCGCCTGACTGCCCGGATCCATTCAAGATGAAACTCAAAATCTTTTTTCAATCCATTGCTTTTATCCCACTCGCCCTTATTAACACTAACTCGTCGTCCAGCATGAACGGTAAAACCTCCGTTTGAAAGGAGGTATGGCGGATCAGCAAAAACCATATCAACCGAGTTCTCTGAAAATTCGGCTAAAATATCAAGGCAATCGCCATTGTATAAAGTAAAATTGCTAGATTTATAATATGGTTTACTTTTCATAGCTTTATTATAACGGAATGGAGTCTTAAGTCAATTAAGATATTATTCTTATTCACCGCCCAGAGAAAACCCGTAGTCCATTTTCCGCTTTTGCGGATAATTAATTTATAATTTTCAGTTTCCGATTTCTAAACAATAACTTAATTTTCTAATTCTTTTCAATTTCTTGGATTAAGGTTTTCTTAAAATTCTTTGAAATCATCTGGTGGCTGGCCGGTAAAAGCGCAGATAATTCCTTTTTGAAGTCTATCTTTTCTCTATTTAAATTTTCTTTTATGGTTTCTAATAATTTTTTATCAACAAATTTACAAAGTTGAGGGTGGCGCAAAATAAAATAAAAATCGTAGTAATCTCTCGGCTTCCCTCGATTTAATAAGGCCTCTATTTTACCCTTAACTATCTTTTGGGCCGGTGAATGAATAATTGAATAGGCCGGTAAATAGTCATTGACGATCGTGGTTGCCTCATAAGCAGTTTTTTTGCCGCTTCTTAACGAAATCTCAAAATAAATTTCAGCCGAGAAATCATAAAGCTGATAATTAATTATTCCTAAGTAGCCGCCAGTTGTTGGCTTGGCTTCTTTAAGACTAACCTGGATGCCAGTTTTTTCTATTTCAGAAATTGTTTCAAGAAATAAATCATCAATAATTTTTGGCTGGTAGATGTTTTGACCGTCAAAATCAAGATCCTCGGAAAAACGAGGACTGTTATAAATAATTCTTAGGGCCGTGCCACCCTTAAAAAGCAATTTATCCGACTCTTTTATTTTATAAAGAGATGACAAAAACAAATGCTGAACGTATTCACGCACAATGTTTTCTGGTCTAGTTTGATTTTTGTTAGAAAATTCTTTGAGATTTTCGAGACTGAGCATAAATTTTTTCAATTAAGTTGATCATTCTCGGCCTTTTTAATAATTTGACATAAGCAATGAGCTTGGTCTTTTTAATTTTTTTCAAATTCAACCTTTCGTAAGAAAACTCTCGTTTTTTCAATTCAATGAAATACAAATAATCGGCCAAAGCTTTTTCCGGCTCGGCCAACAGAACAGTTTCTCCTTGATACTGAATAGCTCGATAACCGGTAAAAAAATCTTTTTTTAATGTTTGATACGTATAATTTATCCCTTGAACAGTGAATTGACGGGTCGCCTTAGTAGTGGCTGAAGTAATCGAATAAACGATCTCTGGAATAAGGCCATAATGCGAAAGCGCGGTGTCAAAAGAAATATAGGATGGCGCATAAAGCTTGTTGGCCAAACAGAAAGTAGAAATATTGGCATCGCGTAAACTATAAAGGCCGCGTTTTAAGCGTTTGATTAATCCTTTCTTGGCATAACGATGCACAAGAAACGTGGCGGCTACTTTGCTGACGCCAAAAATACGCCTTACGTCCAGTGGCGTGAAAATCAAAGTTTTTTTCTCTTTTAGTTTTTTGTCTAAAATTGCCCAATTCATTAGTTTAGCCATATTGCTAATTTACCAAAATGAATAAAAAAGTCAATAATCACACTGTGGATAACTTCAGGGCTATAAAAAATGCCAATTTATAAAATCAATCTAACAATTCGCAGTTCATCATAATCATATTTGCCGCCCAATAATTCATACACCGGGCCAAGGAGTTGCTTGCCGTCGTGGTTAACGCCAATTTTTTGAAAGGCTTGTGAAATTACCTTAAAATGCTCGGCCGGAATTATATTTTTTAACCAGGTGAAAGAAACCAGATTATTTTTTGCTTTAATTTTTTCTAAATGAGTCAATATCGTTCCGTAAGTAAGGCCTCTTTCCTTGGCAATATCTTGCGGCGAACATCCTTTTAAAAATAAATTAAGAGTAATTTCAATGGTGCTTTGTTTCTCTTTTTTTATCTTTTTGCCCGACGATCTTTTGACAAACGCCTTATGCGTTTTACTTAATTCAGCGGAAGCAATTTTAGCAAAAAATTCGGCATTATCATCTGATTCTTTTTGAAAATTTTTGTCGTATTCTATCACTTCGCTATGAATTAAAAAAGCCGAGTCGTGAAGGCCTTTGAGCGAAAGCCCGCCAAGAGATCTGACTCGCGAAAGCGCCACATAACCCATTCCTTTTTCAAATGGATTGGAGAGGTCTATCTCGGCGCGATCAAGCGACATACCCTGACTTTTGTGCACGGTAATCGCCCAAGCCAATCGCAACGGATATTGGATAATCTCCGCTTTTCTTTTTCCATCTTCTTCTATCAGCCAGCTTTCGCGCGGAACAGAAATCGTTTTACCTCCGAGAGTCTCTACTTCTATGCCGAGATCATCGCAATTGCTCACCACGCCGACTGTTCCGTTAACATAACCTTTTTCAAAATTATTTTTTACAAACATTACCCTGGCGTCTTTTTTAAGACGAAGATTTTCCGGCGCCAAACAGCTTCTTTTAAGCGTCGCGCAAAGAGCCTCCGGGCCGCGCGAAGACATTTTAAACTCAAAAACTTGGCCCTTTAATTTTGAAAGTTCGCGCGCATTTTCTCCGTCAACGTCAACATTATGAGTATAAAGTTTTGTCAAACACTCTTCGCCTTTAATCCGCGCGCCAAATCGCGTTTTAAGAAGAGCAATCATAGACGACGATACTTGGTCGGCGCGAATAGCGTTTAAGATTTCTAAATAGGCCTCATCGCCCTGGCGGTATTGCTCAGATAAATAACAAACGGCTAAATTAAGCTCTTGCCATATCTGCGAATGATAAACAAATTTTGCCGCTTCATCATCAGTCAATAATTTCGCGTCTTGCTCATAATTTTTTTTCCGCGAAATGGGCGGAAGTTGGAAAAAATCTCCAGAAAGAACAACCTGTAATCCGCCAAATGGCGCCAACGGATTTTCGCGAATATGCCTGACAACCTTATCTATCAAATCTAAACGAAAATGATGAAGCATTGACACTTCATCAATAATAAGAACATTGGCGTTTTTTATTCGTGAACGGAGATATGAACGCCTAGCCAGCTTATCAATATCATGTTCCGTGAGTTTATCGTTTATGCCAATGCCGCACCAGGAGTGGATGGTCGTGCCGTTTAGATGAGTCGCGGCAACGCCGGTGGAGGCCGTAACGGCCGTCTCTACGCCGCAGGATCGCAACCATTTTATATATTCCCGCAAAACATAAGTTTTACCGCTGCCGGCCGCGCCGGTTAAAAAAACATTCTGTCCTGTTTTTAAAATATCAAGTGCTTGTTTTTGATTCATAAGGCTAGAAAATAGTAAATAGTAAGTAGAAAATAGAAACTGGGATAAGAGGATAATCTAGAAGGTTAAACATCCTAAAAACGGCCAATCCGCCTAGATTTTTAATTTATTTTTTCTAAACAATAATTCAATTTTCTATTAATTTCTTTTGCGGATTATTGGATTGGATCAAATTTTCAATTTTCTTAAGAAAATCTGTGGCGGTTTTAAGGGCGTTATTCGCTTCGGTTTTAGAAATCACCAATCCCGCGCCATAAATCAAATAATTTCTTTTTTGTCTCATTTTATTGAATTTATCAACTAACACTTTAAATTCTTTACCCAAATATAATTCACAAAAATTTATCGTGATTGTATGCGCGCCAACAGTTCGAGGTTTAACGCCCAAAGAAAACATTAACGCTCGACCAGCCAGTATCATTGAATCATAAGCTTCTTTAAAAACCGACTCATCAACATCTTTTTCTAATAAAAACTTAGCGGCGCGCAAAGATTTGCGGGCCTTAGCTAAAACTTTGCCCACCTCTTCAAAACTAATTCCTTTTTTCTGCAAGCTATTATTTTCTAATAATTTTTTCCAGGACATATTGATCTCCAATAATAAATATTTTAGGACCTTTTATAATGTCTTCCAGAAAAACCTCTTTTTTTGTTAAACCATTTTTAAGGTCTTGAGGCGAAAAAATAGTGTAATTAATTTCTCTGCCTATCTCGCCTTCTATTTTAGAAATTTTAGAGATTAAAATATCTTCATCCGGAGCGCCGATAATCATCAAGTCAATGTCGCTAAACTGATCTTCTTTATTTTTTGCAAAAGAACCATAAATAAAAGCCGTTTCAATGTTTTTGACCTTGACCAACAATCCCTTTAATCGTCCTTCGGCCCCCAAAGTTTTAAAAAATATACTTTTTAATTCATTAAATAGCGGGTGATTTTTATTTAACTTAAAATAGCGACTACTTGCCTGGTATTCGCTAATAAGAAAATTATCTTTTGTTAATTTATTAATTTCACGCTGAAAAACCCCGGGCTGCTTGCTCAGCATTCTGCCCAGTTCTCTTAAATAATAAGATTTTTCTGGATTATTAAAAAAAATCTCCAGAATTAAAATTTGATTTTTAGTAAATTTTATAGCCATACCATATTTGTTGTTTGCTATCTGCATACAATTGTATGCTATCTGCATACAATTGTCAATGTTGTCTGTGGACAACCACCCACTAAGTAGCCCCACCGAGACGATGAATCGCCCTTTGAACAAGGCGCAGACAGCCGGGCAGATCGGAAATTATTTTGGCTTCGGGCAAACGAATAACAATCCAGCCCGCTTGCTTTAGGGTCATATTTTTTATCTTGTCTTTCTTTTTTTGAGCTCTGCTAGCATGAGCTTTTTTGTTGTCGCATTCAATGGCGATTTTTCCGTTTTGGCAGAAAATGGCTAAATCAAGGCGATATCTTTTCTTGCCATTCAAAACATAATGCTGGCTAAGCGGTTCAACGCCAATCCGTTTCAAGCCTTGCTCCACAATCTGCTCGGTCGGCGTCACACCATAAAGTTGTAAAATGTTTCTTGACTTCAACAAATGATTTAAAGTAGTAAAGCCAAAGGTGACGCGACGCGGTATAATATTTCTAATTGACCGCGCCAATTTCTGGATTTTGGCCACACTAAACTGACAATAATAATCATGAGCGCGAGGGTGATGGGGTTCTTGCGGCAATAATTTAATTCTTTTAACAATTTTCCTTCTCAAAATACGCGCGTAATATTTAATACATTTGCCTTCTTGACCGAATATGGCTGGCTGATAAAAGGCAAGATAATTAAAACGCCGCGTCGGCAGATGGACTATGGGAATCCGATACCAATTCTTAGTTAAAAGAATATTAAAATCTCGCTTATTTTTTAACACGCCCACCAAAACGGTTTTACCTTTTGCATTATTTTTAATCATGACTTGATATTATAATTTTACGCAAAGCTGTGGTGATTCACCTTATGTCCCACCTCTCGTTTTCCTTCTTTTTAAACTATCTGGAAATTCCTGATAGTTGATTCTTCGCCCAGGTTGTCCGAGATCTAACCGCAGGAATAATATCCGATGAGTAAAAAAACAACAAGTTTATCACAATTTGCAATATGCATTTTTTGCACATTGCTTTTTCGTCTATCTCAAAAAGGGCCTAATCAAGCATTGCCTTTTTATTCACGGCCCAGAGAAAACCCATATTTTTATCAAATTGCGAGGGAAAATTTTGCACGCTGAATCGGTTTTCCCGCAACTTTTGCTCTAATTGCTTATAATCTCGAAATCGGCTGTTGTGATATTCCAAAACAATTGATTCTACCATCGGCCACTCGCCTTTAGCGAAATCATTAAAAACTTTATATTCCCCTCCTTCAATGTCTGTTTTCAATAAAGCCAGCCGCTCAATTTTATTCTGCCGGCAAAAGTCGCCCAGACCAAAGACCTTGACCGGCTGAATCTGGTTATTGATGTCGCCATATTCGGCTAAATGGTGATTATGATTGTCGGCTGATAAAACCAATTCCCCCTCCCCGGTTTGGTCGCCCAAGGCCGCGGGGACAATCTTAATATTAGATAATTTATTGACTTCTATATTTTCGGCTAAAATTTTCAAATTATTATTTTCCGGTTCCCAGGCATAAATCATTGCCGCGGGATTAAAGGCCCGACAATATAAACTAAACAGGCCGATGTGCGCGCCGACATCAAAAATCGGAGCTTTGGCCTGTTTTATTTTTTCTTTAGCGCAACGGTATTCCTCAAACTTAAAAATCTCATTAAAAACGCTCTGATCCACTTCGTCGCGCAGATGAATCACATAGTCGCGCTGATTGAATTTAAGGTTAACTGTCTGCATATTATGGCTGCAAAATCGTTTCGCTCTCACCGTTAATGGAGATGATGACCGATTTCACGGTGGAAAACTGCATTAAGGTTTCGGTTATTTCGGAGCGAATGGCCGACACGCGACAGGAACCACCGACTTGATTTTGTAATTGTTCATCAAAATCAATCTTGGCCGCCTCGTTTTCAATCGTTAGGCTCTGAATTTTTACTCCCGGATTAATACCAGTAAAATATCCTTGCAGTCGTTCGGCATCAGTCGGACCTTTTAACAATTCTTCAATGGCGGCCCGAGCCACGGCCTCGGTCTTGGGCACCTGCCTCTCGGTGGCAAAAACTTTATTACAAGATATGACTGGATCCAATTTATTATTATTAAAATAAACTTTTACGCTCATTGTTCCAATGACCGGATGAAAGCGCACCGGCACTTCAAAACTTTTATCATTTTGCGGTAGGCCCGAAGGATTGTCATTGTGAAAAACTAATTTGCCGGCCGTGTTCGTTCCCGGACTAAAGGTCATTTCGCTCTTAAAATGGACATAATTTTCGGTCATCCGATCTTCGGTGGCCTGTAAAGGAATTTGCGCCAAAACATTACCGCCGGCATCAACAAGCTGCACTGGAAAGCTGGCCTCAAAAAACCAGCCGCCCCTCGCCTGCCCCTCAATGGTTAAAGGACTACTGATAATATCGTTGGCCTTGATGGAGGTCAAAATAACGTCCGGTTGAATGGGCGCTGGCTGTTGGCCGGGACAAAGCGTGGTGGGCATGGCCGCAGACGGATTGCCATGTTTTACCCATTGGCCGTTTTGACAAATCCAATTATCTTCGCCACCACCGGTTAAACGCATAATGCCAAAGGCGATGATAGCAACGCCCAGAACCGCCAATGAAATAAATAATTTTGTATTTTTCATAAATATGTCCTCGTGTTTTAATTGATAAAAATTGAATAGCTTGGTTAAATATTTTTCCAGAGACCGTGAACATTACAATAAATGCGAGCGGCGATGTCTTTCCCTGTTGCCCTAAATTCTGCCACTGGCGCTTGGTTGGGCTGCAAAAATTGCAGGTATGAACAGTTATCAACGATCAGTTCAATCCATTTAATATAATGAGCGGGCTCCATGGGATGCGAAACTGTGCCCACTTGCACGCGAATAGATTGATCGTTTTTTTCTATGACCGGCATGTGTTTTTCTTGTCCCACGTCGTTAATTTTTTCTTCCAATAATTCCATCGGCTTGCCGCAGCAAACCAGTTCTCCGACCCCAGCATGAACCACTGAAACCATGTTGCCGCAGATCGGACAGCGATAAATTGGCTCTAATTGAGTCATAAAAAATATTTAAAGTTAAAATCGTCTATAATCATTATATTCCCATTGTCTGGCTAGGTCAAGAAGCAAAAAAATACCGCCATAAAAAGAGCGGTATTGATTATGGGGCATTAATCGATTTTTTATTCATCCCATTCGTCTCCTTGCCGTACCAGCAAGAGCTTGGCCTTCTGCGGCTCGGCCATCAAGGCCTTGACTACCCGCTCCATTCTCATCCCTTGCGAGCCTTTAATTAAAACCAAATCGCCGGGTTGCAAATTCTGTCGTATATGTTCAATCAACTTATCTTGAGCATCGAAAGAATGAATTTTATCTTGACCCATTTTTTTAGCGCCAATCGCGATGTTTTTTGCTTCCACGCCAAAAGTCAATAAATAATCAAAGTTATGCTCTGCCACGGCGCGACCGACATTTTCGTGCTCCTCTACTGAGGCGCGACCCAGCTCTAGCATATCCGCTAGCACAATCCATTGGCGCGCGCCTGGCTGAAGATTAATTTTATCTAAAGATTCAAGCGCCGACATCACGGCCTTGGGCGAAGAGTTATATGTGTCATCAATAATTAGAGTATGATTAATCCCTTCGATTAATTTCATTCTGCTTGACAGGGGCACAAATGCTTTCAAGGCGTCTGAAATTTCAACCAAATTAATACCAAAGGTAACGCCCGCGGCGACAGCCGCCAAGGCGGCATAAATTGCC